>Ga0209101_1000074_pt1 | contig 81039 bp, 64 predicted proteins | sample ConPoolayeCmetaG_FD_185481 | JGI IMG/M metagenome (GOLD analysis project Ga0209101, IMG submission 185481) | Hot spring microbial mat communities from California, USA to study Microbial Dark Matter (Phase II) - Cone Pool mat layer C metaG... ... | reverse complement strand
GGGGGAGGCGGGCCGCCGGGCAGATCGAGCTTGTTGAGCAGCGCGTTACGCATGGCGGCGAACTCGGCCTCGGTGATTTCCCCTCGGGCGCGCATGTCGCGCAGGTCCTGAAACGTGAACGTCGCGCCAGGTTCGTCCCGCGCCGCCCAGCGCCGCACCCACATGGCGATGAAGAAGCCGACCAGCCCGGCGACCGCCACGATTCCCAGAGCGATGAACAGCGACCAGAGGTCGTGTGTCTTCGGCATACGGTCCTACCGCGGTTCCCCGGGGGGCGCGCTGCGAGGGGTGCGGCGTTACGGCCCCGACACCTCATCCTCGCTGAGATATCCGCCGAGCCGCTGGTGAACCAGGATCGTGTTGCGGACCACGAGCAGCCGCCCGAAAGCATGGATCGTGCCGTTGCCGCCGCCCTTCGAGGCCCATGAGTCGGGCTCGACCGTGTCCGTGATCAGATCGATGAGTCGCTGCATTGCGGCCGTCGCCGCGCCGGACTGGGCGTTCGGGTCCTCCTGTTGTTGCTGGTTCTGCGAGCCCTGCCCGAACAGGCCGGAGCCGCCTCCGCCGCCGCTGCCGGTCTGCCCCATGCCCTGCGTGACATCGAACATGGGCCGTTGCGCGCGCGGGATGGTGATCAGGAGGTCCGACACGTCGTATACCTTCGTCACAAGTTCCTTGCCGAGGTCGTCTGCGGTCGAAAAAACGAGCAGCGACCCGCTTGCGCGGTAGGCCAACTCGATGTCCCCGCGCCCGACCTCATTCATGATCAGCCATAACACCTGCGAGAGGCGCAGGTTGCGGACCTTGATGCTGATGGGCGTGTCACGCTCGATCCCCGCGTCTGCCAGCGTCTGCCAGCGGACCACGATGTTGAGCTGCGTCAGCTCCCCGAGCCACTCGATGACGGAGTCCAGCGGCTGGTTGACGAATTCGACTTCCGGAATGCGCTGGTTCAGGATGTCGAACGTGTTGCGCGGCTGGCCGACGCGCGGGCTCGACCCGCCGGTTTGCGCCCAGGCGCTCGCGGCGGCCCCCAGCGCCAGCACGGTCGGCAGGAAAAGGCGACGGTTCATGGTCGGTCTCCCAGCAGGGCGTGCCCGGCGCGGGCTCGCCATTGTTTCAGTTTACCACGATTTTCGGCCCCGCGGGACCTGTGCCAACGATTCCGCAGGACGGCTCGTCCGCCTGTCCCGGCGGAGCCGCCGGGGCTGCGGCCGCCAGCCGAACATCTCCCGCAGCCGCTCCCCGACCGCCGAGAGGTCCAACGGGCCGTCCACGCGGCCGGCCGTGGTCATGAGAAACGTCTCGCTGGCGCGCCGATGCAGGCCGCCGTGCGTGCCCCATAGCCGTACGAACCCGCTGAACGCACCGCTGCCGACGTACCACCCGTCGGTAAGACTCGCCACGACGTCGGGGCGTTCCCGGGTCAGCAGGAAAAATCCGTCCCACAGCCGCGGCACCGCGGCGGGAAACTCCGCCGCGTGCGTCGCCGCCAGCCACGCGGCCGCAGGCGCGTAGCCCTCCGCATCGGCCTCGGGCGGGGCCGGCCCCACGCCCAGCGGATCTCCCGACATCCGGCGGTACGCATAGACCGTCCGCCCCGCGGTGCCGGGCCGGCCCACGATCTCGGCGAGGCCTGCCCCGCGATACACGCGTAACACTTCCCCGTCGCGCTCCACCACGAGTTCGCACTCCGGCCGGCTCCGCAGCAGCGCGACCACCCGCCGCCGCGTGTCGGCGTCGAACGCGTGCACGCGGGCCACGTCGAGCAGACCGAACAACGGGACGGCCACGTCGCCGGGGCGGCTCGGACGGTCCGTCACGCGTAGGCCCGCGGCCCGCAGCGTCGCCACGATGTCCCACCGCCGCAGCGGCCGGTCGGCCGGCACGGCGCTCATGCCGTGGTCGGCCAGCACGGCGATCTCGATCCGGCCGCGGTAGTCGAATAGGAGCTGCTCGATGAAGTCGTCGAGTCGGGCCAGCTCGCGGTCCAGCGCGGGCGCGGGCAGCCGGTGGCCCAGTGCGTCGGTCGAAAGCAGGTAGATCACCACGTCGCGGGCGCCGCCGGCGAATCGCCGCTCGATGATCTTCCGGGCGCGTTGCAGCTCCCGGGCGAAAACGCCGCGCGGGAACAGGTACATGATTGCGTCCTCGAGGAGGTTGAGCCGGTAATCGGTCATCCACACCCAGCGCTCGAATCGCCCGGAGAGGTAAACCCCCGCGCCGTTGGTGACGCGACCCGCGGAGTGGTCGAAGTAGCCGGCCTCATAGCCGTCGGTGGGGCCGGTGCCAAACAAAAGATCGAAGGCCGGATCGGTGAGCGTCGGGAAGACCGCGATAACCCGCGTCGGCGCGTGGAACAGGCGGAACCGGCCCGCCGCATGGAGCGCCTGAATGCGCTCGAAGGCGACGCCGTCCAACAGAAGCACCACCAGGGGGGCGTGCCGCGGCTCGTCCACGGGGCGGACCACGCGGTGGCGAAGCGCGCCGCCACGGTCGGCGCGGAAATAGAGCCGGTCGATGTACCCGGCGCGCAGGCGCTGGAGGTAATCGACCCGGCCGTCGTCGTCGAGGTCGTACGCGCGATAGGTATCGACTCCCCGCTCCAGCGTGCGGGCGGGGGCAGGCCAGTTCGGGACGGCCGATCGACACGCGGTGAGCAGCAGCGCGGGCACCGCAACCGCGAGCGCGACCCGGGCGGCGCGGCAAGGCCGAGCGACGGAGGGGCGGTGGGTCATGCGCCGCGAGTCCGCCGAATCAAGTCCGCGTGGAAATCGTCCCGCCACGCGGCGGGTGACGGGGGATTGTATCGCTCACTCCCGGCGCCGTCGGGGGGTGAGCGGGCCCGCCCGATAAAACCGTGCAACCGGGAGCGAATCAACGCGGCTCGGTTCCGCGGTACCCCGTCGTGCGGCTCCGCCGCCACGCGGCGGCCGCGGCGACCAGCGCCGACGAAAGCAGGACGATGGTGGCGCCGGAGGGCAGGTCGGTCAGGGCGGCGATTAGAAACCCGCTGAGACTCACGCCGCCCCCCAGTCCGACCGATGCGAGGACGACCCGGCCGTGCCCCCGCACGAGCAGCACCGCCGCGACGGCCGGGTTGGTCACCAGGCTGTAAATCATGAGCCCGCCGACGGCCTGAAAGTTCACGGTGAGCGCGATCGCCGCGAGCACGAGGAAGCATGTCCAGACCAGGCCGACGCGCACGCCGACGGCCGTCGCGTGCTCGCGTGAAAAGAGCAGCGCCCGTAACTCCTTTCGGAGGGCGAGCACGAAGACCGCCAGCGCTGCGGCGATGGCCGCCATGTAGCCGACGTCGCGCCATCGGCACAGCGCCAGGCTGCCCCAAAGGAGCGTCCGCACGTCGTGGTCGCTACGCCCGAGCACGGGGAACAACCCCAGACCGAGGAAGGCGAGTCCCATCGACAGCGAGAACAGCACGCCGAGCGCCACGTTCGGGTCGCCGGCCGGACCACGGTCAGCGACGCGCCCGAGGGCCAGCGCCGTGAACACGGCCGCCGCCAGGGCCGGCAGGATCAGGCGGTCGGCGGCGAGCCCCGCCAGAGCGCCGAAAATCGCTCCCGCCAGGGCCGCGTGCGCCACGCACACGGCCAGAAACGGAATCCGCATGCCGACGATGTAGACCCCCAGGAGTCCCGACGAGCCACCCGAAAGGAGACCACCCAGAGCGACCGGCAGCCAAAAGGCGAGATCGATCATGGCCGGCGCGCCTCGGCCAGCGCCGCGGGCACGACCGCGTACCGCCCGCCGGCATGGACGGCCCGCATCCCGGGGCCGTAAAGTGCGGCGACCCGCTCATCCGTCAGCACCGCGCCAGGGGGACCGTCGGCCACCGCGCGCCCGTCCGCCAGCAGCACCACACGCCGGCAGGCGGCCGGCAGCACTTCAAGTTCATGGCACACAAGGAGGGTCGTCAAACCGCGTTCGGCGTGGAGCTCCGAGAGCAACGCGACGAACTGTTCGCGCGCGGCGAGGTCCAGATGCGCAGCGGGTTCGTCGAGCACGAGCAGCTCGGGGTCGCCCACCAGAGCAGCGGCCCACAGAGCGCGGCGCTGCTCGCCGCCGGACAGGTTCGCATACAACGCGTCGCGGTGGCACGCCAGACCGCAGCGCTCCAGCCACCGGTCGACGTTGCGCCAATCCGCGGCACTCAGCGGCCGCAGGAGCCCGGCCCGGCCGGTGCAGCCGATGGCGACCACCTCGCGCAGCGTCAGCGGCAACAGGGCGTGCCCCGCCAGCGCCTGCGGAACATAACCCACCCGGCAGCGCAGCCGGGCGCGCTCCGCAGACCGGCAGCGCGCGATGTCCACTCCGAACAGCGCGATTCGTCCGGCGTGGATCGGTCGGAGGCCGAGAATGGCGCGCAGCAGCGTGGTCTTCCCCGCGCCGTTGGGGCCGAGCACGCCGACCAGTGAGCCGCTTTCCACCGTGAGATGCTCAATCGCCAGCAGCGTGCGGCCCCCGGCCGCGATCCGCAACCCCGAAACGACCAGCGGGGCCATCACGGTCTGCCCGACGCGATGAGTTGCCGCACATTGTCCCGGATGAGGTTCGGCACGCGGCCGCCGTGACGCTCGTCGTCGGGAAAGTTGGCGAAGACCACCACCGGCACGCCGAGCCGGGCGCCAAGCGCGTCCGCGAGGCGGCGACCCTCGGGCTGGTTCGCCACGATCAGGCGGGCGTCGCGACCGTCCTCCAGGACGCGGTTCAGGCCGTTGAACGTGGCGGCCTCGGCGGCACCGAACGTGGCTCGGACTTCCAGTCCAAGCGCCCGGCAGAAGGCGGCCTGATGCCCGCTGGCGATCACCGGCTGACCGGCCCAACCGGAGTCGGCCAGCGTCTGGCGGATCCACACGCCCAGCTCCTCCAGCTCGGCGTCGACGGTTGCCAGGCGGGAGCCGGCCCGGTCGGGGGGCAGGAGGCCGCAGGTCACCAGCGCATCCGCCACGGCCGCGCAGATCGCGCGATACGTCGCGGGCTCGCAGAGGCCCCCGTCCGCGCGGACCGGCACGATCGCCGGACCGCCGGGCCCGACCAGTTTCGCGTCCAACGCGTGCTGAAATTCGAACCGCAGCACGAGGCGGACCCGGCGCAGGGCCGCAACCTGGCTCGCACGTAGGTCGAAGTGCCCGGGGCAGGTCCCCGGCTCGGCCAGCCGCAGGACGGAGACGGGGCCGAGCAGGTCGCGCACGGCCGACTCGAGCGTGCTACTGGTGACGGCGACGGCCGGCGCCGCCGACGTCGTGGCGGTCGAAGCCGAGCCCGGCCAACAGCCGCCGGCCGCCGCGGCGAGGCCGCCCAGAAGCAGAGCCGAAATGCTGCGTCGTGCGGTCACCATCCGGTCCGTCCGCCGGCGCTTGCCGTGCGTGCCGGCAGAGTAATAAACTCCGCGTGATCGTAATACAGCCGAGCGCAAGCTGGCAAGGAGACGGGCCGGATGTCCGACAGCCGTGAGGCCCGCCGGGCGTTCTTCGACGGATTGGCGGCCACCTGGGACACCGTCGGACCGTCTCCGACGGCGACGCTCGCGCGGCTCACCGCTCTGCGACCGCTCATTCCGCTGAAGGCCGGGGACGCGTTGTTGGAGGTCGGCTGCGGCACCGGCGCCGTGACGGGGTGGCTGGGCGATCCGGTCCGCCCGGGGCGCGTGACGGCCGTGGACTTCGCTCCCGCCATGATCGCCGTCGCCCGCGCGCGGGGCCTGGCGGCCGATTTCGAGTGCTGCGACGTGCTGACGGACGACCTCGGCGTCGAGCGGTACGACGTGATCTTCTGCATGCACGTCGTGCCACACCTGCCGGACTTGCCGGCCGCCTTGGCGCGATTCGCGCGGGCGTTGCGGCCGGGGGGCCGGCTCATCGTGCTGCACCTGGACCACTGGGAGCGGATCAATCGCTTCCACGACTCGTTGGGGCCGCCGGTGGCAGGAGACCACCTGCCGCCGCCGAACGCCTGGCCGGGGCTCCTGCGGGCGGCGGGGCTCGCGCTCGGGATGCTCGAAGACCGAACGGACCTGTTCCTGCTGACGGCCCGACGTTGAGGGCGGCGGGCCCCGGCGTTCCGGCCGAACGCGACTATCATTGCGGCATCCTTTGGGACGCGAGGCCGTTTGGCAGGAAACTTGTGATGTCGCAACCGCTCGTTGAGCCGCCCGGTCTCCCCCGGGTGGCGCCCCATCGTAACGGGCGTAATTATCGCTATTACGACCTCGTGATGGCGGCGTTCGTGACGGTGCTGTTGTGCTCGAACCTGATCGGTCCGGGCAAGACGTGCATCCTCACGCTGCCGCTGATCGGGTTGACGCTGACGTTCGGCGCGGGCAACCTGTTTTTCCCCATCAGCTACATCTTCGGCGACGTGCTCACCGAGGTGTACGGCTACGCCCGGGCCCGCAAGGTGATCTGGGCCGGTTTCGGCGCCATGGTGTTCGCGACGATCATGTCGTTCGCGGTGATCCACTTCACGCCCGATCCGAACGAGCCGTTCAACGAGCGGATGCAGCCCGCGCTCGAGGTCGTGTTCGGCAACACCTGGCGCGTCGTGGTGGGTTCGATCCTGGCGTTCTGGGTGGGCGACTTCGTGAACTCCTACGCGTTGGCCAAGATGAAGCTCCTGACGGGCGGCCGGCTGCTGTGGACCCGCACGATCGGCTCGACGATCCTCGGCCAAGGGGTGGACAGCTTGCTGTTCTACCCGATCGCGTTCGCGGGCATCTGGGATAATGACACGTTGCTGCGGGTCGTAATGTTCAACTGGCTGTTCAAGGTCGGCGTGGAGGTGGTCTTCACCCCGGTCACGTACCTGGTCGTGAACTGGCTCAAGCGCGCGGAGAACGAGGACTACTTTGATCGCCACACGAACTTCACCCCGTTCTCGCTTCAGGACTGACGCGATCCGGCGGTAGGCGCCGCCGGGAGGGGGCCGCCGGCCATCGGCCGCGCGGTAAAATCGCGGGATGACGAGCAAGGAACGGATGCTCTGCGCCCTGCGGCGCGAGGTGCCCGACCGGCTGCCGGCGTCGGTCCACCAATGGCAGGAATATCACCGGGCGAAATACCTCGGCGGCATGGACAGTCTGGCCGCGTTCCGGCACTTCGGCCTCGACGCCGCGATTCCGTGTTTTCCGCTGATCGACGACCCGTCGCCCGACTGGCACGACGAGGTTCACCACACAACCTCGCCGCAGGGCTACCCGCTTGAGGAGCACATGATTTACACGCCCGGCGGAACGCTCACCTACAAGGTGGCGGTGCAGCCGACCACGGCATGGATGACCGAGTACCTCGTCAAGCGGCCGGAGGACGTGGAACTCATTGATCGATACATGCCGGTTCCGCGGCTGGACAAGGCCGCGGTGGCGCGCGAGTACGACCGCGTGGGCGACGCGGGCATCCTGCGCGGCTTCGTGTGGGGGTGGCAGGGCGGTTGCTGGCAGCATGCGGCGGAGCTGTACGGCCTCAGAAACCTCATCCTGGCGGCGAAGCGCGACCCGGCGTGGGTGCATGCCTTCCTGCGCGTGCTTCAGAAGAAGAAGCTGCGCTTCATCGAGGAATCGCTGCGTGGGGCACGATACGACCTGATCGAAACCGGGGGCGGAGCGGGCTCCAGCACTTGCATTTCACCCCGACTGCACGCGGAGTTCTGCCTGCCGTACGATCGTGAGCAGCATGCCGCGCTGCGGACGCTCGGCCTGCCTGCCGTGTATCACACGTGCGGCGGAATGATGCCGCTGCTGGACCTGATCGTCGCCAACGGCTGCGCCGCCAGTGAAACGCTGACACCGCCCGGCATGGGCGGCGACGCGGACCCCGTCGAGCTGAAGCGGCGGATCGGCGCTCGGGTCGCGCTAATCGGCGGGCTCAACCAGTTTCAGGTGCTGGATGGCGGCTCGCACGCGGAGATACGCGCCGAGGTCTTCCGCCTGTTTCAGACCTACGGCGTGGGCGGCGGCTACATCTGCTCACCGAGCGACCACTTTTTCGAAACGCCCGTGGAGAACCTACGGGCCTACCCCCAGGCCGCCCGCGAGTGCCGGTACTAGCGGGCGGCACGCGCGCTGCTAATCCGGCCACTCGCCCGTGAACACCTCGGTGGCGGGGCCCGTGAGCAGCAGGTGGCCGCTGTGGGCGTCCCAAACGATCTCCAGCTCGCCGCCGGGCTGTTCGACCTACAGCGCCCGCGCGCAACGGCTCGTCAACACGCCCGCGACGCAGACGGCGGCTGCGCCGGTTCCGCAGGCTTGCGTGGGACCCGTTCCGCGCTCCCACGTAACCGTGCGCACCCGATCCGGCGCCAGGATCTGCGCAAAGTGGATGTTCGCCCGCTCAGGGAACAAGGGATGCCGCTCCAGCCGCGGGCCCCATTCGGCCAGCGGCACGGCCGCGACATCGGCCACGAACAGGACGGCGTGCGGGTTGCCCGTCGAGACGGCCGTGAAGCGGAGGCCCTCGGCCGCACCGGGGGCGTCCGCCGGCAGCGCGACCTCGACCGCGCGGTCGCCCGCCACCGCGACCGGAATGTGCACCGGTTCGAGGATGGGCGGGCCGAGGTCCGCGCGGACCGCGCTCACGCGCCCCTCGACCAACAGGAGGTGCACGGTGAGGACTCCGCGATCGGTCTCGATGCGCAGCGGATTGTGCCGCGCCAGGCCGCGCTCGTAAGCCAGCTTGGACAGGCAGCGGAGCCCGTTGCCGCACATCTGGCCGCGCGACCCGTCCGGGTTGTACATGATCATGCGCACGTGGGCGTCGGGCGTCGTGGGCGGCGCGAGCAGGATCAGCCCGTCGCTGCCGATGCCGCGGTGCCGGTCGCTCACCGCCCGCGCCAGCGCGGGCGGATCGGGCACGACCTGGTCGAACGTGCTGATGTACACGTAATCGTTGCCGAGGCCGTGCATCTTGGTGAAGCGGAGCGGCATGGACGCAGTGTATCGGCGGACCGGGCGACGGTCACGCGGAGCACTCCGCGGCGATGAGGATTCGACGGGCCGCGGCGCTAGGTCGCAGGGGCCGCCTCGGTCGCGCGGCCCCACAGGTGCCCGCGTTGCACCTCGCCGCGCCGGGCGCGCTCCAGGATCTCCTGGTACCCCGGGTAGTTCCCGCGGGAGGCGAACGCTTCGAACATCACGTACCGTCGGTCGGTCGTTACGCCGATGGCCTCGGCATCGTTGTAATCGCTGGCGATCAGCCCGCCCGCGGGCGTGCCGTAATGCTCGATGATGTCATAGGCCTGCTGGCGGATTTCATCGTACGTGCCGCGCGGGAGCGTGGTTTGTGTGTCGACGATCGCCTCGAAGCAGATCTTTCCCCGGAACGCGTTGCCGAGCTCGCGCAGGCCGACGGTGTTCGGCTGCTGGTTGTTAATGACCTCCAGGCCGCACTCGATCAGCTCGGGGACGATGGTGTTGATCTTGCCGCAGGAGTGCATCCAGGTGTGCAGCCCAAGTTCCTTGATGGTCGCGAACCACTTCGCGTAGCGTGGTTTGAAGAACTCCCGGAACATTTTGAGGCTCACGAAGGCCCGGTCCTGCACGCCCCAGTCGTCGGCCATCGCCGCCGCGTCAAGCCGCCCGCCGGCGATCTCGTGGCAGCGGCGTAATACGTGAAGGTGATGGTCAAGGACGCGGTCGAGAATCTCGTGGACCTCATCTTTGTAGCGGACGAACGCGAGCATCGCCTTGTCCATGCCGAGCAGCATGTGGAGCCGCTCCCAGATGCCGTGCCCGAAGCAGAACATGACGAACTTGTCGCCTGCACCGGCCACCTGCTCGGCGAACCCCCGGTAACGGCGCGGGTCGTCCGGGTCGGGCCAGCGGTATTTCTTGAGCTGCCCGAGGTCCGACAGCGGGTGCTCGAGGACCTGACCGGTGTTGGACACCTCGGTGACGCCCCAGACGCAGCCCCACTCGTCGGCGGTGCGACCTTTGAAGCCCCACTCCCAACCGGTGGGATCGACAGTCCAGACGTCATGACAGTCATTGACGCCGACAATGTCGAACTTCATGGGCAGGCGCGGGGGGTTCTGAAAGGTGATCGCGCGTTTGACGATCTCGCGACTGGTCATGAGCGCCTCGCGGGGGAGGAGGTTCCGGCGGTCTAAACCGGTTCAATCGGGCTCAGCGACCTGAGCGGCTGACCATTGTGGACTGGGATTCCGTGGGTGACAAGCGTCGATCCTGTGGCGGGGCATTCCGGGAACGATTTCCGGCTGGCGAACTTTCGGTGGAGGAGTTGTGCAAAGGTTGTGAGTTTTCGATTTTTTACGACATTTTTGCGCATCTTCCATAGTCTGCTAGCGCCATACGCGCAGGTGTTTGCGCGCTATCGGACGTGCGCAAGTAGAATGTGACAACGTGTCAATGGGGCGGAGCGGGTGTTTTTCTTTGGCAGCGACGGAAAGCGCGGCTATATTTGCACATGCGACGTTGAGGTCGCGGACGCTCGGCACCTCAGGATTTTCCCGAGCGGCTCCGGCAGAGCGAGGACCGCTGTCCAAAGAGCGTCGGCAGTCGGCAGCGATGCGCGGCGCGGCGCGAGGTGAACACATAGCCCGGACGGCGGCCGGCTCGAACGGTCGGGAGCATCCCGGTGCGAGAACCCTAAGAGGGTCGTTCCGTCCGTCGAGCCCGGCTTTCCGGGTGGCGTGGACGGGACCGGGCGAGGGCTGATTGAGACTCCGGGGCGCCGGCGTCCCTGGGCCGCGAGGCTCGGGGCCTGCTAAAGCGCGCGGGAGGAGTCTGGGCGAAATCCCGGAACAGGCCTTCGCTGGGGAACCCTGGAAGGGCGAAACCCAAGGGAGCAGCCAGCGGGCGGCGCACTAATCCTGTGTCCGGCCGCCAGGGACTTCCGGAAGGGTTGAAGCCCAGAAACCGCGGCCTGCTGGGCCGGCCCACCGCTTTGGCGGCGGGATTACCGGCAGGAGAAACGGTAGGTGGGCCCTTCCCCGCGGAAACGCGGCGGATACCTTCCGGGAGGAGGAAGCTCCGAAGGGTGAATCCCAAGAGCGCCGCCGGCGTGAAAGAGAGCCGGCAGGGGCTCGGAGGGAGCAAACCGCCGAGAGGGTAGCCAAACCCTGAGGGCGGAACGTAGCGGGCAGGCAAAGCCCGCGGACTGTGGACCTCCGAACCCGCGAGTGCTGAAGGGAACGAAAGCCCATGAGAGGAGCCGGGTCGCTGCGGCGGGCTGGCTAGGGCACGTTGGGCAAGACGCTGGAGGAACGTGAAACCCGAAGAGAGGACGCACCGGTCACTTAACTGTGGCTGGCGCAGCGCGTCGAGGGAACACCGCACAGCCGGGGAAACGGCCAACGGCAGAGCGGGATCGCGGAACCCATGACCGCGGTACTTCGGCGGGCCGGATACTCTGAACGGGCAGCGAATTCCGAGCGGACGCGCGCCGGTGGGAACGCCGGCGGCGCGAGCAACGTGACCGAATACTCTGGAGGGCCCGACGAGCGGTTCGCCGTTCCTCACGTCGCTCTTTTTTTGCGCTGCCCACACTGCCCCCGCGCGGTCAATAAAGCTCCAGTTCGAGGCGTTCTTCGAGGTCGTGGATCCGATCCTCGCACCACTGGACCAAGGCGTCGGCCGACTCGAGCGCAGGCGGCCGTCCGCCGGGCGTTGCGAACCGGTTGTAGCGCACGTCGGCGTTGTTGTTGCATCCGCTCACCAGCCCGGCCGTGGTTAGCAGCACGAATGGCAGATACGACGCGGCTCGGTTCGCTGGCAGAGACCGGACGGCGCGTGGGACCATCGGCGCGAGCGGCGACAGCGCCGCACGGCAGTTCTTGGCAGTCTGGGCCGAATCAGGCGGCATGCGTCTTACGACCTCAGCGCGCGGCACGGGGGGCTGCCAGGGCCGTTCCGCGAGCGTTCACACCTCGGCAACGCTCGCGGCGGCCAACGATGCTATCGGCTTGCAGATTCTGGTTGTTGACCGCCTTTTCGATGCCCATGAAGCGCCGCCCGGGGATGCCATCGCATTTTGATTCTAGGTGTTGACCTCGTGGCCGGAATGGGCCGCGTCAAGAGCGGGCACTACAATCGGCCCGACCGGGGCGGGTCGCGGGTCGGCCGCGAGCTGCGAGGTGGCGGCCTGCACGCGGCGGCTGGAAGGGTCGGCGTGGAGCGATCATGTTCGAGGTCACGCTGGTCGGCCAGTTTCACGCGCAGCACCAGTTGCGGCTGCTCGACGGGTCGCTCGAACACCTGCACGCGCACGAGTGGCACGTGCGGGTGACCTGCGCGGGACCCGAGCTGGACGCGATGGATGTGCTGGTGGATTTCGTCCCATTGCGGGAGCACCTCCAGCGCGTGCTCGGGTCGCTGGACGGCAAAAATCTGAACATCGTGCCGGGCCTGAGCGACGGCAATCCGTCCGCCGAGCGCGTGGCCATGTACATCGCGCGGGGCCTCATGCCGGTGATCGGGCCGGGAGCGCGCTTGACGCGAGTGGAGGTCGAGGAAGAGGCGGGCTGCTGGGCGGCGTACTGCCCCGACGCGGAATAAGACCGTGAGGAACACGGGAGGACGGCTTTGCGACTGAAGGTGTACAAGGCGCTGTGGGGCGACGCGGAAGCGCACGCCACGCGCGAGGATCTGCGGCGGATCAAAGCGGCCGGTTACGACGGGGTCGAGTTCGGGGTGCCGGATGCTGAGCCGGCGGCGTGGCGCGACTGGTGCGGCGAGCTCGGGCTCGACTTCATTGGCATGGTCTTCCCGATGGACGTGGGCGAGATCGCACCGGCCCTGGGCCGGATCGCCGCTTACGGCCCGTCGAAAGTTACGATGCACAGCGGCCGCGACAAGATGACGTTCGAGGAGGGCTGCCGGTTCCTGCGGGCCGCGCTGGCGGCGGAGGAGGAGATCGGCATCCCGGTGGCGCACGAGACGCACCGGCACCGGCTGTTCTTCGCCCCGTGGACTACGGTGCGCTACCTGGATGAGTTCCCGGCGCTCAAGCTGTGCGCTGACTTCAGCCACTGGTGCTGCGTGTGCGAGTCGCTGCTACAGGACATGGAGGAGTGGGTGACGCAGGCGTGCCGCCGCGCGATCCACATCCACGGGCGCGTGGGCTGGGAGGAGGGGCCGCAGGTGGCCGACCCGCGGGCGCCGGAGGTGGCGCATTACGTCGCGCGGCACGAGGAGCTGTGGGACCGAATCCGCGACGCGCACCGGGCGGCCGGCGCGGCCACGCTGACGTTCACGCCGGAATACGGCCCGCCGGGGTACATGCCGACGCTGCCCTACACGCGGCAGCCGATCGCGAACCTGTGGGAGGTGTGCCTGTGGGGGGCGGAGCGGATTCGCCGGCGATGGGCGTGAGAGTCGGAAGATCGTTGGGCTTGGCGGGAAACCCTGAGCGGCTTGGGCCCGGCATCAAGTCTGCCTCGGCCCTGACCGAACCGGCATGCGGTGCCGAGGGTGAATGGCACCCTTGCGGCTCGAGCGAAAAGGGCGTGCTGATGCGTGTTGCCGTATTGCGTTGCCCGTCTCGCGGTGCAGAGTCACCACACCGCAAGCCCGCACTCGCGTAAGGTCTCGGGGATGCAGGAGGATCACGGGCTACGCGACGAGCCGCTCTGTGCAGGCCGGGAGTGCCCCTGCGAGCATCCTTGTGGGACGCGGTTTTCCACAGTATACTCGCGCGAACATGGGCGGAACGCACGCGCCCCCGGAACGGCCTGCAATGGGCCGGCTGCGTGGACAGGGAAGAGAAATGGCCTACTATACTGATCTGTTCTCACCGGAAACGTACGAAGCGTTCAGCCGCTCACCTCGTGATGTGACCGGATTCCGGGAGACGCAGCGCAGCATGGCAGAGCGCGTTTGCCCCGGGGATCGTCTGGTGTGCTACATCACCAAACTTTCGCGCTGGGCGGGCGTGCTTGAGGTGGTGAGCGAGCTGTTCCTCGATCGCACGCCGCGCTTTTACCCAGGCGACGATCCTTTCGTACTGCGCTTTCGAGTGAGGGCGATTGCCTGGCTCCCGAAGGAAAAGGCGATACCGATCCATGAGCCGGAGCTGTGGGATGCTCTCAGCTTCACAAGAGACGCTGGCACTGGCGGATCCTGGACGGGGGTCCTCCGAAGAAGCCTCAACCGACTACGGGACGAAGACGGCGTGCTGCTGGAGAGAGTCATCCGTTCTCAAGCGGAGGGCGGTCGCATTTACGACGTCGACGAGGATCAATACGCTCGCCTGCTTACACAGCGAATCCGCCGCGCGGACCGGTCCGTGGCGGTTTCGGTGCCAACCGCCGAGGACGAGCGCGAGGGCGAAGACACTGCGCAAACCTCGCGTGAGTCGGCTGAGATGCAGGGGTTGCTTGCAGTGATCGGGGAGAAGATGGGCTTCAAGGTTTGGGTTCCCCCTCATGACCGCAGTTCGGTGCTTCGCAATTGGACGCCGAAGCCGGGAACCCTTATCGAGCATCTTCCTCTCAACTACGACGAAACAACCTTGAAAACGATCGAACAGATCGATGTGCTGTGGCTCAAGGGACGCGCCATCGCGCGGGCCTTCGAGGTGGAGCACACGACCGCCATCTACTCGGGGATCCTGCGCATGGCGGATCTCCTGGCGCTTCAACCCAACATGGACATCAAGCTGCACATCGTTGCACCGGAGCAGCGGAGGTGGCGGGTCTTTCGAGAGATCCAACGCCCCGTTTTCTCGCTTCTGGAGCGCGCCCCGCTGTCGGAGCGCTGTACATTCATTTCGTACGACAGCCTCCGCGAGCTTGCCCGGGAGCAGCACCTGAGTCACTTATCCGACTCGGTGTTGGAGGAATACGCCGACGAGACGGAGTAGGTCCGGTCGCTTGCCAATGCGAAGCTCTGCAGACCATCTGGGCTCGGGTGCGCGCCGCCACAGGGTAGGCAGTCGAAACCCGTGCATAGCAACTCACGTAGGGGCGCCGAGTTACCCGAGATTCGAGGCCGACTGAGGTTGTTCTTACGTGAGGAAAACGTCGATGCACTGAAGCGATGGACTCGGCGTGTCGCCGGAGGGCGCGCAGGGCACCTAGCCTCGACCCCGCGGCGTGTGCCTTTCGAGGCGGACAGAGGGCTCGAAGTACCGTGCGTCAGCCTAGCCCGACGTGGCCGGGCTGCGAACGGCGCGGTAGACTGCGACAGTGGTTCCAATTTCTCGACGGCGGTGCGGACGCCCCGCGGCGGGCGGCCCGCGCCGGTGCCGCGGGCAGGTGCAGGCATGAGCGACATCCTCCGCAAACTCGGGCTCGAGGGCGAGATTCTCGGCGGTTTCGACGGCCAGTGGGTGGGGTCGGGGCAGCCGCTGGACGTGATTACGCCGTGCGACGGGACGAAGATCGGCACCGTGCGACAGGTCACGGAGGTCGAATACGACCGCATCGTGGCGCGGGCCCACGCGGCATTCCTGAAGTGGCGCATGGTGCCCGCGCCGCGCCGCGGGGAGGTGGTGCGCTTGCTGGGGCTCCGGCTGCGCGAGCTGAAGGCCGACCTCGGGGCGCTGGTTACGCTTGAGATGGGCAAGATCCTCGCCGAGGGCCAGGGCGAGGTGCAGGAGATGATCGACATCTGCGACTTCGCCTGCGGACTGTCGCGGCAGCTCTACGGCCTGACGATGCATTCGGAGCGGCCGCAGCACCGCATGTACGAGCAGTGGCACCCGCTCGGCGTGGTCGGCATCATCACGGCGTTCAACTTCCCCGTCGCGGTGTGGAGCTGGAACGCGGCCATCGCGGCCGTGTGCGGCGACAGCGCGCTGTGGAAGCCGGCCAGCAAGACGCCGCTGACGGCGGTGGCGGTGACGAAGATCGCCCAGCAGGTGTGCGAAGCGGCGGGCGTGGATCCGGCCATCTTTTCGCTTGTCATCGGCAAGGGCAGCACGGTCGGCGAGCGGCTGTTGCACGATCCACGCGTGCCGCTCGTGTCGGCGACCGGCTCGTGTCAGGTGGGCGCGCACGTGGCCGAGCTGGTCGGGAAGCGCTTCGGGCGGACGATTCTGGAGCTCGGCGGCAACAACGCCATCATCGTGACACCCAGCGCCAATCTCGACCTCGCGGTGCGGGCGATTCTGTTCGGGGCGGTGGGGACGGCCGGGCAGCGCTGCACCAGCACCCGGCGGATCATCGTGCACGCGTCCATCCGCGACGCGCTGTTGCAGCGGCTGCTGCGGGCGTACGAGTCGATCCCGATCGGCGATCCGCGGCGGCCCGAGACGTTGATGGGGCCGCTGGTTACGCTGGAGGCCGTGGAGGAAATGCAGAAAGCGATCGCGCGGCTGAAAGCGGAGGGCGGGCAGGTGCTGTACGGCGGCGAGCGGCTGTCGGGACCGCAGTACCCGGGCGGGCACTACGTGCGGCCGTGCATTGCGGCGGCGAAGAACGAGTACCGGATCGTGCAGGAAGAGACCTTCGCGCCGATCCTCTATATTCTCACCTACGGCAAGGCGAGCAGCAGTCCGGCGGCGGCGGTGGACGAGCTGGACGAGGCGATCGCGCAGCACAACGACGTACCGCAGGGGCTCTCGTCGGCGATCTTCTCGCAGAACCTGCTGGAAACCGAGCGGTTCCTGTCGCACGCCGGCAGCGACTGCGGCATCGCGAACGTGAACATCGGCACCAGCGGGGCGGAGATCGGCGGCGCATTCGGCGGCGAGAAGGCGACCGGCGGCGGCCGCGAAAGCGGCTCGGACGCCTGGAAGGCGTACATGCGGCGGCAGACCAACACGATCAACTGGGGTACAGACCTGCCGCTAGCGCAGGGGATCAAGTTCGGCTAGCACCCGCGCGGCGACCACCGTCCCGCGCTCCCCGCGCGGCGCCTGCCCGCAGGCGCTCCGTGCGCGGCGACCACTGTGCCGCGCTTGCTGCGCGGCGGCCCGCGTCGGGCCACCCGGCGAAGGCGACCGGGGGATGACCCGCGCTTCGCGGGGAGGCCGCAGGACCGTGCCGGGCAGGGGTGACCGCCACTTCACCGGCCTGACCGGCGCGACGGCCCAATAACGGCCGGTGGCGGCCGAACGTGGTCGGGTCGAGGTTCCGGGCCCCCGGTTGATGTGAGTGGGTGGCGGCATGACGCGCTCCGATGCACGCAGAGACTCAAGTGAGACGACGCCGGCTCCGGTGAGTGCCGCACCGGCCGAGGCTGAGGGACAAGGCGGGTCGCATGCGGCCGCGTGCGGCGCTGAGGATGCCGGACCAGCCAATCCGATGGAGGCGAATGGCGGCCGGCCCCCGACAGGATCGGAGCCGCCCCTCGCTCGCGATGCCCAGGTCGGTCGCCGCCGCCGGATCGTCCGCTGGATCGCGGCCCTGCTCGCGGCTTACGTCGCGTGGGTCATTTTCGCGTACTTGAATCAGCAGCGGCTGGTTTTTCCCGGCGTCGATCTGCGGCGCCCGGCCACGCCCGGTCCCGGCGACCCGGCCGTGCAGCAAGTCTGGCTGACGAGCGCCGACGGCGTGAACGTCGAGAGCTGGTATCAGCCCGGCCGCGGGCGGACCGCCGCCGCCCCCGGTCCTGCCGTGATGTTTTTTCACGGCAACTATGACCTGATCGATCAGAGCTGGTCCGACCAACGCGGCTTCCTCGACCTCGGCGTCTCTGTTCTGGTGATAGAGTACCGCGGCTACGGCCGCGTAGCGGGCGTGCCTTCGCAAGAGGCAATCGTCGCTGATGCCCGCATGTTCCGCGACTGGCTTGCGAACCGGCCGGAGGTCGACGAGCGGCGCATCATCTACCGAGGGCGGTCGCTTGGCGGTGCGGTGGCGGCCGCGCTGGCGGAGCACCGGCCGCCCGCGGCGCTGATCCTCGAATGCACGTTCACCAGCCTGGGGGCGATGGCGGCCCGGTACCTGCTGCCGGGCTTCCTGGTGGAGCACCCGTTTCGCACGGAGCAGGTCCTGGCCCGACTCGACGTGCCGGTGCTGATCTTCCACGGGCGCTATGACGCCGTGGTCCCCTCAGCCACGGCCGGCGGTTGCGTGCCGTGGCACCGCGTTCGCGTTATATTGAGTTGGACTGTGGGCACCACGACTACCGCAGCGACTGGGAAGCGATCGTCTCGTTTCTGCGGGACGCTGGTTTGACGGGGCGCTAGCCCCACCGGACGACCGGCCCCGCCGGAGGCCGGAGGCCCGTTCCCCGGCTCGCTCCAGCCGGTCGAACCGCAGTGGGCCAGGCTCTGCTGGCGCGCGAGGCTCGCTGGGTCGGGGCGCGGCTCCGCGCGCTGCCTACTTGGTGTCCTTCTTGTACTCGTCGAGCGTCCGCTCAAGGGGTTCCAGGAGCCCCTCCAACTCCTTCTTCTCCTTCGCCTTCGCCAACGCCACGGCCTTCGTCTGGAGCGCGATGGCCTTGGCCTTGTCGCCCTTGAGCCAGTAGCAGCGTGCCAGCGTGTCGAGGATGGCCGGCTCTTTCTCTTCGGTCAGCTTTACGCTGAGTTCTGCGGCCTTGAGGGCGAGGTCGACGTTGCGCCGGGCCACCTTGGCCTCGGGGTCGACGATGCGCCAAGCGATGTTGTTGAGCTGGAACGGGTCGTCCTTCATCGGGCCGGCGATCAGCTTCTCCGCGATCTCATAGGCGCGGTCGTACTTGTCCCGGTCCATGAGAGCCATGAACTTGCGTAACTCGACCTGCGGCGCAAATTCGGGCACGAGCTTGGTGATTTCGTCATACTTGGCGAGCGCCTCTTCGAGCTTGCCGTCCGCGAGTAGCTCGTCTGCGGCCGCGCTGAGTTTCTCGATCTGAGCCATCTGCCGCTCGAGCTTTTCCTCCTCGGCACGCCGCTTTTTGTATGCCTCCACGGCCGCCGCCATGTCGAACTTGCCGTCAACCAGTTGCTCGAGGGCCTTTTCGAAGTCGGGCGCCATCGGGTGACCGATGTGCGCGATCTTGCCGTCGCCGGAGACGACGAAGGCTGTGGGGATGCCATTCTGGCCTGCGGCCTTCATGTAGGCCCTATCCGCGTGCCCGTCAGCCCCGTCGTAGGCGACCGTATAGCCCATCTTCTCGTCGTTCTTCTTGACGAACTCCGCCACCCTCTCAAGGGTCTCGTCGTCGTACGGCGACTCCCAGATGTTGACACCGATGATCGTCACTTTGTCCTTGAACTTCTTCTGAAGCTCGGTCAGGTGCGGCATGCCGCGAATGCACGGGCCGCACCAGGTGGCCCAGAACTCCACCACGTAAACGTGGCCGGGCTTGAACTCCCGGATCGGCTCGCCTTTGAGGAACTTCTCGACCTTCAGCGGCGGGGCCGGGTCGCCGACCAGCAGCGTCACTTTCGGCCGCTGGTCTTCGCGCGTCTGCTCCGCATCCTCGCCCTGCTTCTCCTGCTGAGCCCGCAACGCGAGTGCCAGTCCGAACAACAGCGCAACGCCGACGAAAACGAACGGTAGCTGCAAGGAGCGAGACATGGGCGGATCCCCGAAGCTGGGCTCAGACGACCGCCGCCGACACCCGCGTGCCGTCGGCCTCGCCGCGAGCCCAAATGATACCGCCGGGGATCGACCCGCTACAAGCCGCGACCGGGATCGCGCTCCGGTTCTCCGGCCCGGCTTCGGGGTTGGCCGGTACGCTCGCTGCCTATCATCAGTTCGTACGGGTGCGACGCCGTGCCCGGTCGTAGGTTGACGGAGGTTTGCAGCCGGACATGCGACCCGACTTCTCGAATCTCGTTTTGCTGGCCGCGCTGGTCGGCTGCGTGCCCGCCGTTTCGCAAAACCGGCCGGGGCGTGCGGAAACGCCGGCCACGGCGCCGGCGACCGCCGTCGGCAGCCCCGCCGCGCAGCCGCAGCGAGGAGGAGCGATGCTGGTGCCCCCGCGTTACTCGAAGTCAGGCTACGACATCACGCCGCTGCCGCGGGACGAGGTGGCCGGGCTGGCCGCGAAGCTGGACCCGGAATCGTACCGCGTGACACAGAAGGCTGGCACCGAGCCGCCGTTCTGCGGCCCGCTCCTGGACAACAAGAAGGCCGGCGTCTACTGCTGCGTGGTCTGCGGGCTGCCATTGTTCGCCAGCGAGCACAAGTTCAACTCCGGCACGGGCTGGCCGAGTTTCTTCCGCGAGTTCGACCCGCAGCACGTGGCGCGCAAGGCCGACCGCAGCTTCGGCATGGTGCGCACGGAAATCCTCTGCGCACGGTGCGGCGCCCACCTCGGACATGTGTTCGACGACGGCCCCCCGCCGACGGGTGAGCGGCATTGCGTGAACTCCGCCGCGCTACGCTTCTATGAGGAGGGTGCGCAGCGCCCGGAAGAGAGTCGGCCGGTAGTGACGGAGACGGCGTATTTCGCGGGTGGGTGCTTTTGGGGCCTGGAGCATTATTTTCGGCAGGGCCCCGGCGTGCTCGACGCGGTCAGCGGCTATATGCAGGGGCACGTGGAGCGCCCGACATACAAGCAGGTCTGCACGGACACGACCGGGCACGCCGAGACCGTGAAGGTCGTCTATGACCCCCGGCGGATCTCGTACCGCCGCCTGCTCCAGGCCTTCTTCGACATGCACGACCCGACGCAGCTCAACCGCCAAGGTCCGGACATCGGGCGGCAATACCGGTCGGGCATCTGGTACGTCAACGAGGCGCAGCGCCGGGAGGCGGAGGAGTTCGTGCGGGAGCTGGCCGGCAGCGGACGGTTCGGCCGCAAGGCCATCGTGACGCAGATCGAGCCGGCCCGGACGTTCTGGCCGGCGGAGGACTACCACCAGGATTACATCGCCAAGACCGGGCGGGCCTGCCACGTGCGCAATCCGTGGTAGACGCCGGACCCCGCGCCCGCGGGCGCCGGGACGCGTCGCGGGGAGGGGTCAGACGCGCCCCTTCCGCGATTGAGATGCCGACCCGACGTCGACACGCGCCGCGTGGTCGGACGGTGGCGGCGTCTGGCCGGGCCGGGGTGACCGATCCGGGGGACGCCGACGATCGCAGCGCGCCGGACTCGTCGGTGGAACATCCACCGGCGACAATGTGCAAGATGCCCTTCACTGCGGACGACCTGGTGCGCGCTCACCCGGACCCCCTGGCCGATGAGCTGCCACCCCTCGTGCTGGACCGGCAACGGGTGGTGCACTCGGCGGCGTTCCGGCGGCTCCAGCACAAGACGCAGGTGTTCGTCGCTCCGGACAGCGATCATTTCCGCACACGCCTGACGCATACCCTGGAGGTCGCCCACCAGGCCCGGGTCCTCGCCGATCGGCTGGGGCTGTGTGCCGAGCTTGCGGAGGTGGTGGCGCTGGCCCACGACCTCGGTCATCCGCCGTTCGGCCACGCGGGCGAAGCGGCGTTGGACGCTTGTCTGGCCGCGCACGGCGGGTTCGAGCATAACCGGCACACGCTGCGCATCGTGGAGGAGCTGGAGCACCCGTACCCGGACTTTCTGGGCCTGAATCTGACGCGGATCGTGCGCGAGTGCCTCGCGAAACACGCCACGCCATTCGACCGCCCCGGGGCGCATCCGCTTCAGGATGGACGCCCGCCGCCGCCGGAGGGGCGAGTCGTTGCGCTGGCGGACCGGCTGACGTACGCCTTGCACGACGTGCAGGATGGGCTCTACGCGGGGCTGCTCTCGCCCGAGCGATTGAGCTGTCTGCCGCTGTGGCGGGCCGCCTACACGGGACCGGCCGTTGGCGGTGCGGACGTGTGGGGGCCGTATCTCCGCCCGGCCATCGATCGGATGCAGCAGGCCCTGCTCAACGACGTGTCGCGGACGAGTTCGGACGGCGGAGTCATTCGCCTGTCGGAGGGCATGGAGGCGCAGTTGCGGGAGCTTGAGGAGTTGCTCGCCGCAGAGGTGTACCGCAGCGCGATGCTTCAGGCGGCCGACGCCCACGCGCGGAGCATCCTCACGGCGGTTTTCGACCTGTACCTGTCGGAGCCGGAACGCCTGCCGGAGCGTTTTCGCAAGCGCGTGCCGACTCTCGGCCTCCACCGCGTCGTCACGGACTTCGTCGCGGGCATGACCGACCGGTACTGCGTGCAGCAACTCGCGGAAGCCGCCGATTGCGGTTGACGGATCGCAGCGCTGCCTGGCCGGCAGTGGCCCCGCGCGCGGAGCGGTCCCGCGGACCTGGGCGGGCGGCCCGCGGTGCTTCCCGGGACGAAGCGGCGCGCGGCGCAGCCCGGGGGGAAGCGGCCCGCCACGCTGGCCTGTCGGCCGCGCCGCCGGGAAAGGGCGCTGCGCTCAGGTTGCCGCGCCGGAACCCGACGGGGCCCGCGGTGCGGTCAGTGCCGCATGCAGCCGCTCGATCACCACGTTGAGCTTGTGCTCTGTCAGGTATTCGCCGCGCGCGATTTCGGCGCGAATCTCCGCCACGCGCGCCGCCTCGGAAACGGCCGGCGCGTTCTGAGGGGCGACTTCAACCGTCTCGATGGCGTCGCGGGGATGTGAACGGTGCGCTTTTGGCCCGGCAGCGGCCAGCCCCGGCTGGGGCGGCCAAGCGGGACGTGCCGCAAGGCCAACGAGAGGGCAAACAGTATTCATCGACCAGCTCCTTTGCTCGCTCGAGTGCCGGGCCCCGTCAAGGTGCCGGCCCAACCCTGACGCGAGCGCCACCGCTGCCGCGCGGACGCGGTTCGACGGCTCGACCGAACCGACGCAGGGGGCCGCGCGCGGCGCGCTCACGTCCCTCATGAGGAGGTATCGACCGGCGGAAAATCGGGCTTGGGGAAATCTGGGGTCGTATTTTTCGGGACAGCGTTGAAAGTTGTACGAGTCGCGCCCTATTTTTGGCCAGATCAACACCTGACGGGCGGCTCCGCGTTAACTTGAGCATGCGTGCGCACTCCCGATCGGCTCAGCCGCGCGCGGCACGCGCGGCACAGGTTTAATGGTCGGTGGCGGCAACATTTGCGCTTCCCGTCCCAACACGCGGGTTCGGGCCGGCGGCGGAGACTCTTGCGCTTCCGGTTTTTATTGGGGGTTCGGGTCGGCGATCGGCGGGCGGGGCCGTCGGGTTCCACCGCCGCGCGTAGCCGCGCGCGCGGCGAGTGCGTATGATGCCGCGGCCGTGAGCGGCGCTGCGAGCGTCATGGTCCTTGCAGAGAGCGAAGATGGCCGCTGAGCAGACATTCATGGACAAGCTGACGGCGCTGTGCAAGCGTCGGGGGTTCATTTACCAGTCGAGCGAGATTTACGGCGGCATCGGCGGTTTCTGGGATTACGGACCCCTGGGGGTGGAGCTGAAGCGGAACATCAAGGAACGGTGGTGGCAGGACATGGTCATCGATCCGCCCTGCGGCCCGGATGGCCGCGAGGTGGAGATGGTGGGCGTGGACTGCGCGATCATCATGAACCCGAAGGTATGGGAGGCCAGCGGGCACGCGACGGGCTTCGCGGACCCGATGGTCGACTGCCGCAAGTGCCGGGGCCGGTTCCGACTGGACCAGGTTTTCCGGATCGAGGCGCGGCGACCGGATGCGGCGGAGCCGTTCGCGGTGTTCACGGTGCAGGGGGATGGGACGCACAGCGCGCTGGAGGCCGCTCGGCCGCGCGCGATGAAGCTGTCGAAGAAGCACGGTGGGGGGGAGTTCGCGCTGGCGGCGGCGAGTTTCAAGGACGTGTTGGCGACCGATCCGCGGGTGGAGCTCCTGGCGTGCCCGACCTGTGACGAGCCGGGCACGCTGACGGAGCCGCGGCAGTTCAACCTGATGTTCCAGACCTACGTCGGAGCGCTCCAGGATGCCAGCAGCCTGGCCTACCTGCGACCGGAAACGGCGCAGGGGATTTTCGCGAACTTCAAGAACGTGCTGGACACGACACGGGTGAAGGTGCCGTTCGGGATCGCACAGATCGGCAAATCGTTCCGCAATGAGATCAATCCGCGGAACTACACGTTCCGGTCGCGGGAGTTCGAGCAGATGGAGATCGAGTTCTTCTGCTCGGACGCGAGCTCCATGGAATGGTACGAGTTCTGGCGGAAGGTGCGCTACGACTGGTACGTGAAGCTGGGGTTGCGGAGCGACAAGCTGCGGCTGCGCGACCAGACGCCGGCGGAGCTGGCGCATTACTCGAAGGCCTGTGCCGACATCGAGTATTTGTTCCCGTTTTCGGACGAGTTTCAGGAGCTGGAGGGCGTCGCCCACCGGGGGAATTTCGACCTGAGCCAGCACGCCCGCTTCAGCGGCAAGGACCTGACGTACTTCGACGATGAGGCGTGGGAGCGCGACAAGGAGCGGTTCCCGGACCCGGAGCAGGCCCGGCAGGCGAAGAACGCGCCGCCGTATCGATACCTGCCGACGGTGATCGAGCCGTCGGCCGGCGTGGACCGGGCGGCCCTGGCGTTCCTGTGCGAGGCCTACACCGAGGATGCCGCCCCGGACGAGAAGGGGGAGCTGCAGACGCGGGTCGTGATGAAGTTTCACCCCCAGTTGGCGCCGGTCAAGGTCGCCTTTTTCCCGTTGGTCAACAAGGAAGGCATGCCGGAGATCGCCGCGGCACTGTACCGGGAAGCCCGGCGGTACATGCCGGCCTTCTTCGACGACAAGGGCGCCATCGGGCGGCGCTACCGGCGGCAGGACGAGATCGGCACGCCCTACTGCGTCACGGTGGACGGCGACACGCTCCGGGACGGCAGCGTGACGATCCGCGATCGCGACACGCTGGCGCAGGTGCGGGTCAAGAAGGAGGGCGTCATCGCCTGGTTGCGCGAGCGGCTGGGCCGGTGACCGGCCGGAGCCGGAGGCGGGGTCGGAGCGGCGACGCATGATGTTCCTCCCGCGACTGGACATGATGTTCTACCTGCGGCTGCTGCGGACGTCCCTGCGGAGCCTCGACTCGCACTTCCTGCGCTCGCTGCTGGCGACGGTGGGGGTGCTGATCGGGGTGTCGTCGGTGGTCGCGTGCATGTCGATCCTCGAGGGGGCCTCGAACGACATCCTCAAGCGGTTCAAGTCGCTCGGGTCGAACGTGCTGTACGTGTTTCCCGAGTCGGCCCGGGTGGAAGGGCGCGTGGTCGGGACGGCGCAGACGTTGACGCTCGAGGACATCGAGACGCTGCTCCGCGAGCTGCCGGATGACATCGACCGGATCGCGCCGGAGGCGATGGGCAGCGCGACGGTCAAACGCTTCCAGAAGTCGGCCGTGGCGACGCTGGTGGCGACGTCCGCCACCTACTTCGAGATTCACGACTTTCAGTGCGCGCAGGGGCGCCTGTTCAACAAGGGCGAGGCCGACAGCGGGGACGCGACGGTGGTCCTGCTGGGGCAGAAAATCGCGGAGAAGCTGTTCGGCGGCGGCGATGCGCTCGGGCAGACCGTCAAGATCGGCAGCGTCGGCTTCCGCGTGATCGGCGTGCTCGAGAAGCGCGGCAGCCTGGGGTTCATGAATGCCGATGAAACGGTGTACATCCCCATCCAGACCGGGTTGAAGCGGCACTTCAACCGCAAGTGGCTCAATCGCTTGACGATCGCGGTGACCGACCCGGAACGCATCGAGGAGATTCAGAAGCGCGTCAAGCGCGTGCTGCGGCAGGCGCATCGCATCCCCCCCGGGCAGGAGGACGACTTCGGGATCTTCAACCAGCAGGAGGCGTTGCAGGGCTTCAACGCGGCGATGCTGGTGTTGCGGGTCGTGTTGTACAGCATCGCGGGCATCAGTCTCGTCGTCGGCGGCATCGGCATCATGAACATCATGCTGGTCTCGGTGACCGAGCGGACGCGCGAGATCGGCGTGCGCATGGCCGTCGGCGCCCGCCGGGGCGACATCCTGCTCCAGTTCCTGGCTGAGTCGCTGGTCATCAGCCTCGTGGGCGGCGGGCTCGGCCTGGTGCTCGGCATGATGTTCGCCGACGTGATGGAGAAGGTGCTCGTCCAACTGGAATTCAAAACGGAGATCAACACGCTGATCGTGGGGGTCGCGCTGATCACGGCCGTCGTCGTCGGCGTGCTCAGCGGGATCTACCCGGCGTTCAAGGCCAGCCGCCTGGACCCGGTGGATGCGCTGCGCTACGAGTGACCGGCGCAACGCAGGAAAACTGCAGGCGGAGCGGGCGGCGGACGGCTTGGCACTCGCCGGCGCGCGCTGCGAGGCCGTCGTCGGGGACGCGAATCCGCCGGCGGCGGTCGCGCGGCCGTCCGCCGCGTCGGACCCGGCGTGACGGGGGGATCGCGGGGCGGACCGACGGGGTGTCCCGGAGAAGGCCGTTTATCGGGCGCGCCAGGGTATTGACTCCGGCGTCGGGGCCGGCCGATTCCTGAGACGGGAACAGACGTCCTGCGAGTCGGGCGCGCGGACGTCCCGAGACCCGTCGATGCGGACCATTTGCGCCAAGTTTCTTCTGCCGCTGGCTCTTCTGGGGCTGGCCTTCGCCGCGTTCCTGCATTACCGCGCGTACAGCCTCGGGCGTGACCACGCCATGCGCCTGACGGACCGACAGGCGGCGCTGGCGATGGAGTTCAATCTGGCGGTTCGGGAGTACGTGGCCGAGCAGATCCGCCCCCGGATGACGGAGCTGCTGGGGCCGGACCAATTCGTCCCCGAAACGATGTCCACGTCGTACGTCTCGCGCAGCGTGTTCGAGAAGGTCCGCGAGAAGTTCCCCGAGGTGATCATCAAGTTCGCGTCCGACAACCCACGGAACCCGGTCAATCGGGCTTCGCCCGAAGAGCTGCGGATGATCCGCTACTTCAACGAGCACCCGGAGGTGGAGCGGCTCACGGCGCTCGTGTCGCTCGACGGGCGCGAGTACCGGGCCTATTACAGCGCCAAGCGTGTGGAGCCGAGCTGCCTGCGGTGCCACGGTGATCCGCAGGATGCGCCGCGGGCGCTGCTCGAGCGTTACGGGCCCGAGGCGAGCTTCCACCGGCAGCTTGGGGAGATCGTGGCACTCGACACGGTTGCCATACCGCTGGACCAAGTGAATGCGGCGCTGGCGGCCGAGACCTGGCGACAGACCGGCGTCTCGGTCGGCGGGCTGACGGTGCTGCTGACCACGACCGCGCTGCTGTTTCGTTACGGGATCTCGCGGCGACTGTCCATGATGGCCCGGCATTTCCGCGCCATCGCGGCGCAGCCGGAGGGTGTGGCCATCCGCACGGTCCCCGTGGCGGGCCGCGACGAGATCACGCACCTGGCGGAGGGTTTCAACACGCTGGCACTGCGCTTGCAGGCGACGTACGACTCGCTCGAGGAGCGGGTCGCGGAGCGCACCGCAGCCCTGGAACGGGCGAACGCGGAGCTGCGGCGCGAGATCGAGGATCGCAAGCGCGCGGAGCAGCAGTTGGAGAGCGCGCGAGCCGCTGCCGAGGCGGCGGCGCGGACCAAAAGCGAGTTCCTCGCCAACATCAGCCACGAGGTGCGCACGCCCCTGACGGCGATCCTCGGGTTCACCGACCTGCTGCTGGAGCACGGCCGCCTGCGGGACGCGCCGTGGGATGCGCTGGACGCCATGCAGACGATCCGTCGGAACGGCGAGCACCTGCTCACGATTCTCAACGACATCCTCGACCTGTCGAAGATCGAGGCCGGGTGCCTGACCGTGGAGCGAACCGCCTGCGCGCCCGGGGCGCTGGTGGCCGAGACGGTCGCGATGTTGCGCAGCCGGGCGGAGGCGAAACGGCTGGCGGTGACGACCTGCATCGACGGGTCGGTGCCGCCGCTGATCTGCACGGACCCGACGCGTCTGCGGCAGATTCTGCTGAACTTGCTGGGGAACGCAATCAAGTTCACCGAGCAAGGCGGGGTGGACGTGACCGTCACGATGGTGGGCGGCGATCAGGGGGCACGACTCTGGATCGACGTGTGTGACACCGGCGCGGGGATGACCGCGGAGCAAGCCGCCGCGCTGTTCAAGCCGTTCACCCAGGCGGATGGGTCGCTGACCCGGCGTTTCGGCGGGACGGGGCTGGGAGTGACCATCAGTCGACGTCTGGCCCGAATGCTTGGCGGCGATGTGATGCTGGTGGAGACGGCACCGGGGGTCGGGACGCGATTCCGCGTCGAGGTCGACGCGGGGCCGCAGCCCGAGCCCGGCGCGCCCCGTGTCGCAGCGGAGGAACAGGCCGACCGACACGCGCCGGGTACCGCGGGGCAGGCCCAGATTGAGGCCGCCGCGGCGGCAACCCCTCTTCGCGAAGTCGAGACGGCCGGTGCGCAACCGCGTGTCGAAGGGGCGCGGGCGGTCGCTCCGCCGACCCCGAGGTCGCCGTCCGCCCCGCCGCCCGTCCGGGGGTTGCGCGTGCTGCTGGCGGAAGACGGCCCGGACAACCGGCGGCTGGTCACCTTCATTCTGGAGCGCGCCGGCGCCCACCTCACCGCGGTCGAGGACGGTCAGGCCGCGGTGGACGCCGCGCTCGCGGCGCGGGCGGCCGGCCGGCCGTTCGACGTGATCCTGATGGACATGCAGATGCCGGTGCTCGATGGCTACGCGGCCACGCAGCGCCTGCGCGAGTCGGGGTACCCCGGGGCGATCGTGGCTTTGACGGCGCATGCGCTGCCGGAAGACCGCGATCGCTGCCTGGCCTGCGGATGCAACGAGTACCTGAGCAAGCCGGTCAATCGAGACGTGCTGCTGAGGACGCTGGCGCGCCTGGGTCGGCCGGCGCAGGCGGCCGGGGTGGCGGGGGAGGTCCGCGGCGGCATCACCGCGAGCGGCTGAGGCGTCGGCGTTCCGGTCTTGGCGTGGATCGGAGCTAGGCCGCGGAACTGATCGAAGCCGCGGCGTGAGACCGATGACCCGCGACCGACGGGCCGGCGCGCTGCATCGGACCGGCCAACGCCCGACCGGTTTACGCGCGAACCCGGCCGCGAGCCGCCGGAACGAGGCCGGCGCAGCCCGTCGGGCCCGCGCGACCGCGATCAGGCGGGCCTCAGCCCGGCCCGACCACGGTCCAGTTCCCGGCCTTGATCTTTTCTTCGACGGACTTGGCCTGCTCGGGCGTGGGCGGGGCGCTGTCGCGATAGCGGGCGAACGGGTCGCCGCTGAGGATCTTCTCGTCGCCGCCGCGGAAAAAGTAGTGCTCAAGGCCCCAGGAATAGTCCTGGTTGCGGAACTTTTTGTAACCCTCGGCCAGGTAGCTTCCGCCGTCGGGTTTGAGGGCCTCGATGATCTCGGTGTTGAAGCCGGGGTTGGCGCTGGTGGACTGCGGTGAGGCGGCGCCGAAGTACGCGATCGTGCACGTGTCCGGTGAAAAGAGGAGGAGGTTGCCGACGGCCTTTTCGTAGGCCGGTCCGATGTAGTCGCCCCGGAAGTTCCCGTTGCTGCACCCCGACGTGGTGACGATGTTGGCGGCGGTGCCCTGAAAGGTGCTGAGGTCCATGGCTAGCACGGCCTCCGGCTTTCCGTCCGCGCGTGGGGCGGCGACTACGCCCGTCGGGCCCCAGTACCAGCCCCGTGCGTTGCCGTGCGCAATGATGTGCGCGTGCTGCCAGGGCTGGAGGGTCAGCGCCCGTACGAAGTCGGCGGGGCTGAACTCCTCGGCCCGCTTGTTCGGACGGAAGGTGCCCTCGTCCTCACCGACGCGGCACCAGATGCGGAGCTGCTGGCCCAGCGGTTTCATCGCGTCCTTCATGAGGACCGTCCAGCCCTCGCAGATCTCCACGTTCATGACGTTGCCGGCCAGCCACAGCATCTGATCGCGGCCGACGATCTCACCGCGATAGTACCGGTCCAGCTTGTCGAGGAATCCGCCCAGCAGCTTCGCCTGTGCCGCGGTGTCGTCGGCCCGGGCCGGCGGCACCCACCAGGCCGTCCAGATCTCGGTGGCGTTGGTCCGGCGGTCGGTTCGGAGTTCTTCGAAGACGCCGTCGCCGTTCGCGTCGACCCATTCGGCGTCGAAGTCTTCGTAGTACAGCGGCTGCGGGATCAGGATCTCCCTGGGGTCACCCCGCAGGGCGTGCGGCAGAGGACCCGCCAGGATGGCGCCGACCAGCGGCGGATCGCCGGCCGCGTATTCCTGCTTCAAAAGGGCCCGAATCTCGGCGGGCTTCATTTTGTAGTACTCGTCGGGTCGGGGCACTACGGCGATGCGGTGCAGCCCGCGGATGTGCTGGGCGTACTTCTGAAGGCCGGCCTGGAGGCCCGGATAGACCGACTGGTCGACGAGCAGGAGGACCCGGGCGCGCGGACCTTCCTCGGCGGGCGCGCGCCACGGGAGAGCGCCCAGCGTCAGAAACGCGGAGCACAGCAGCAGGATCGCACGGGTACGCATCAATGTACTCCTTTGTCCGGAATGCGCATTGTGCGGGCGCCATGGGCGGGCCGCAAGGCGAGCGCCGCGAGCCGGCGGACCGCTGGCCGGGGCGCGTGAGTTGCGATCGGGGCGGTCAGTCGGAGTCGTCGGGCGGCGCGGGCGGGAGCTCGCGGAGGCGCTCGCTTTCCCCGTCGGGGAGCACCTCGACGCTGCGAAGGCGCCGGTCGACGGCCCGCGAGCGCTTCTGCGCGTCGTCAACTGCGTTGGAGGCCTCCTGAAGCTTCTTCTTTACCTTGTCGATCACCTGGCCGAACTTGGCGAACTCGGTCTTGACGGCCGACAGGATTTTCCACACCTCGCTGGAGCGCCTCTCGATCGCCAGCGTACGGAAGCCCATTTGGAGGCTGTTGAGCAAGGCGCTCAGCGTGGTCGGGCCCGTGAGGACGACGCGGAATTCCCGCTGCAACGCTTCAGCGAGCCCCGGGCGACGGAGGGCCTCGGCGTATAGGCCCTCGATCGGCAGAAACAGCAGCGCGAAGTCGGTCGTGTGCGGTGGATCGACGTACTTGTCGTGGATGTCCCGGGCGCAGCCGCGGAGATGCTGCTCGATCTGCCGGCCCGCGGCCTCGACGGCGTCGTCGTCGCCCCGCTCGGCCGCGTCGACGAGGCGCTGGTAGTCCGCGACCGGGAACTTGGCGTCGATCGGCAGCCAGACGACCGAGTCGTCCGTGCCGTCGCGTCCCGGCAGGCGGATGGCGAACTCGACGCGCTCGTTGCTGCCGGGCCGCGTGGCGACATTGCGGGCGTACTGTTGGGGCGTGAGGACCTGCTCGAGCAAGTTGCCGAGCTGAACCTCGCCCCAGGTGCCGCGGGTCTTCACATTGGTGAGGACTCTCTTGAGGTCGCCCACACCGCTGGCGAGCTGCTGCATCTCGCCCAACCCCTTGTGGACCTGCTCGAGCCGCTCGCTGACGAGCGTGAAGGACTCGCCCAGCCGCTTTTCGAGCGTTTCCTGGAGTTTCTCGTCGACGGTCTGGCGCATCGCCTCGAGCTTCCTCGTGTTGTCTTCCTGCATCTCCCGCAGGCGGTTGCCGACGGTCTCGCGCACGGCGTTGAGCTGCTCGACGGTCGTCTTGTTGAGCGTTTCGAGCCGCAGCGAGACGTTCTGGTTCAGCGCCTCGAGCCGGCCGGCGAAGGCCTCGAGCTGGCCCTTCTGGAGCTGGGCCATCTCGCCCATCTGCTTGACCAGCGAGTCGCCGACGTTCTTGAGGCCCGCGCCGACTTCCTCGCGGAGTTGCTTTCCCGCGGCCTGCGACGCTTCGGTCAGCCGCCCGAAGTCCTCGCGCAGCGCGCGGACCTGGGCGGCGGTCTCCTCCCGGTTGCGGCCGAACTCCTCCCGCAGGGCTCGTTCGCCGCGCTCGAGCGTCTTATCCAGCGTTTCGAGTCGGGCGTGCAGCGGGCCGAGGTCGGGCGGGGGCGGGCGGCGCAGGAGCAACACGCCGCTGGCGGCCAGCACGGCGATCAGCAGCACGAGCGTGAGGATGGCCAGCGTCTCGAGCATGGTCGCACCCCGCGAAGACCGGTGTTATGGGGCAGTATACGGTGGCGGCCGTCGGCGTGCAGCTCCAGCCCCCGGCGGACGGCGGCGCGAGAGCGAGGGCCCCTGCGGCGGCGTCCGGCGACTTCGGCGCCGGGCTGCGCCGGGGTTCTGAGAGCCGCGGCGGTTGTTCCCGACGCGGCGATCGGCTACCCTGCACGGCTTGGTCCCGGTCGGCCGGACAGGCGGCCCCGGCTACGCACGAGACAGGAGCTGCGACCGATGGCGAAGACACGCTGCGATGTGACGAACCTGAAGCTGGCCCCGGAAGGCCGGAAGAAGATCCTCTGGGCCGACCGGGACATGCCGGTGCTGGCCCTGATCCGGGAACGCTTCGAGCGCCAGAAGCCGCTGCGGGGCATCCGCATGGGCTGCTGCATGCACGTGACCTCCGAGACGGCGAACCTGATGCGGACGCTCAAGGCCGGCGGCGCCGAGGTCGCCCTGTGCGCGTCCAACCCGCTCAGCACGCAGGACGCCACGGCCGCCAGCCTCGTGGCCGATTTCGGCGTGCCGGTGTTCGCCCGGCGCGGCGAGAGCGTGAAGGTCTTTTACGACCATCTGCACGCCGTGATCGACAGCCAGCCGCAGATCACGATGGACGACGGCGCGGACCTGGTGAACACGCTGCACCAGAAGCGGCAGGCGGAGGCCGCGAACATTCTTGCCAGCATGGAGGAGACCACGACGGGCGTCATCCGGCTGCGCGCGATGGCGGCCGAGGGCGTCCTGCGGTTCCCCGTCGTGGCGGTCAACGACGCCGACACGAAGCACCTGTTTGATAACCGCTACGGCACGGGGCAGAGCACGTTGGACGGCGTGGTGCGGGCGACGGACGTGCTCCTGGCCGGCAAGCGGGTCGTCGTGGCGGGCTACGGCTGGTGCGGGCGGGGCGTGGCCATGCGGGCGCGCGGGGCGGGCGCGCTGGTGACGGTCACCGAGGTCGATCCGCTCAAGGCGCTGGAGGCCGTGATGGACGGCTTCGACGTGCGGCCGATGAGCGAGGCGGCGGCGATCGGCGAGGTGTTCATTACCGTGACCGGCAACAAGCACGTCATCCGGGCGGAGCACTTCCGCAAGATGCGTCCGGGGGCGGTGGTGTGCAACAGTGGGCACTTCGACGTTGAGATCGACATTCCGGCGCTGGCGGCGCTGGCCAAGCGGGTCGTGCCGGACGTGCGGCCGATGGTCACGGAGTACGTCATCGACGACCGCAAGAGCATTTTCCTGCTGGCCGACGGGCGGCTGGTGAACCTGGCGGCCGCCACCGGGCACCCGGCCAGCGTGATGGACATGAGCTTCGCGACGCAGGCGCTGGCGGCGGAGTGGATCGTGCGGCACGCGCGACAGCTTGAGGTCGCCGTGCACGCCGTGCCGCGGGAGATCGAAGATCAGGTCGCGAAGCTGAAGCTTCAGGCAATGGGCGTGAAAATCGACAAGCTGACCCCGGAGCAGGTGAAGTACCTGGCCAGCTCGGGCGAGGGCACGTAGGCGGGGCACTCGCCCGGCCGCCAGGGCGCCCTCGGGCGGTCGCGCCCGGGCACCGCGTGCTCGGGGGCGCCCGCGGGGACGGCGACGCCCTCCGGCCGGCGTGCCGCGTCAGCCGGAGGGCGGCTGTTTTCCAGTCCGGCCGGGTAGTGCCCGGATATTCCCCGGGCCAAGCGGCCGGCCGGGGGGCGGCCGGTTCCCGGCTCCGCCGGGTGGTTACTGCGTGGCGGCGGCCGCGATGTGCGCTGCGAGCTTGCGGTCGCTGCTGAGGATGTGGTCCTGAAGCCAGCGGCGCAGGAAGTTCATCACGTCGATGGTCAGACGCCGGCTGCCGGCGTCGAACTGCTGCTTGAACTCCAGGACCTGGCGCGCCAGCGTCTCATGCTGCCCCTTGTGCTCGGCGTATTCGGCGAAGCGCGACTGTTGCATCAGGCTTTCCTCGGTGGCGAAGTGCGTGCGCGTGTACTGCACGAGGCGTTCGAGCAGCGGCTTGAGCATTTCGCGGCCCTTGCCGGCGGTCATCGCGTCGTGCAGTTCGTTGACCAGACGCACGAGCTGCTGGTGCTGACTGTCGATCTGCGGATGTCCGATCGTGAGCTGGGGGTTCCATTCGATGAACGGCATACGGATGGTCTCCTCACCGGCGACGAAGGCGGCGGCCGCGCCGCGTTCCCGGCCGCCCGCGGCCGGCCGGTCGCCGCGGCCGGCCGACGCCGCGCCGCCGATCAGCGCCGCGCGGGCCGCGACTGTGCGATCAGGAACTGCGTGAGCTTCTGGTCAACGTTGGCGACGTGGTCCACGAACCAGCGACCCAGGAACGCGAGCGTCTCGCGGGTAAGGCTCCCGCGTCCTGGAGATTGCTTCTCGCGAAGGTCGCGGAGCTGCCGCTTCAAAAGGTCGTGCAGACCCTTGTGCTCGTGGAAATATGGGAAGCACGCGGACCCCATCAGCCGCTCCTCAGTCGCGAAATGCGCGACCGTGACCTGTTCCAAACGCGCCAGCAGGGCGGCCTGGAGCGCCGGCGGACGGTTGGCCGTCACGACGGCCTCCAGGGCGCGGATCACGCGCTCCATCTGCTCGTGCTGGGCGTCGATTTCCGGGACACCGAGCTTCGGCAACGAACGGCTGGGGCTGGTTGACAAGCGTGGTCCTCGACCCGTCCGGGGCGCACGCATCGGCGTGCGTCTTTGAAGTGCATCGACCGGTGCCGGGGCCCGCATTACTCCGGCGGCGCGCCCGATGAGGACCCCGCGGCCGGTTTACTCGGACGTTGCGGTCCGCGCGACTTCCGCGCGGACGCCGAGCCGCGCGCGGGCTTCCGCGGCGAGCGCCTCCGCCGCGGCATGGTCGGCCACCAGCCGGAACAGAGCGGCGCCGGAGCCGGTCATTCGGACCGGGCCGCCCGCCAGCGCGGCGGCGCTGTCGGCCAGTCGGGCGAGTTCGGGCGCGACGTCGAACGCGGCCGGTTCGAGGTCGTTGAACAGCCGCTCCATCAGGGCGGCCGGGTCGTGCAGGACTGCGAGGATGCTTTCGAGCGGCGGCCGCTCAGGCGTCGGGGGGGGGCGGCGATCCCAGGCGGCGTAAACCGCCGGCGTCGCGCACTGGAGCGGCGGCAGCAGGAGGACGGCCCACGCGAGGCAGCGCTCCGGTCGGTCCTCGACATGCTCGCCGCGACCGCGCACGACGCACAGCGGCGCGTGCAGGAACAGGGGCACGTCCGAGCCGAGCAAGGCGGCGAGTTCGACCAGCCGGGCTGGCGGCCAGCGCAGGTCCCAGATTTCGTTGAGGGCTTGAAGCGCAGCGGCGGCGTCGGAGCTGCCGCCGCCCAGCCCGGCGCCGGTCGGGATGCGTTTGCGCAGCGTGAAGGCCGCGCCGTGGTTGACGCCTGCGGCACGCGCCAGAACTCGCGCGGCCCGCAGCACGAGGTTCGACCCATCGGCCGGCAGCGCCAGATCGTCGCACGTGAGCGCGTAGCAACCGTCCTCGTGACGGGCGACGACGAGCTCGTCGCCGAAGTCGAGCCGCGTGACCAGGGACTCGACCTCGTGGAAGCCGTCGGGGCGCCGGCCCCGCACGCGGAGGGTCAGGTTGAGCTTGGCCGGTGCCAGGCGGGTCAGGACAGGCATTGGGGGCGTCGTGGGTGTCCGGCTACCTGCGAGTGGGGCGCGTGGTCGCGCCGGGCTCGGGCTCGGGCGGCTCGGCGAGCGAGAAGTCAACGCCAGTGGCCGCCTGAATGAGAGCGACCCATTTTCTCCATTCGTTCTTCACGTTGATCAGTTCGAGTCGCCTGAGGTTGCTGGCAACCTGCGGCACCTCCGACGGGGCCAGGAGCGCGACCAGGCGCTCCTCGCCCATCAGAATCAGCCGTTCGGCGGCGTCGCGCTCCTCAATCAGACGGCGGTTTGGGTGGGTATCGCGGACGTCCGCCAGCTTGCGCGGGCCCTGGACGTATCGCTCGAGTGCGAACTTGAGCATGCTCGCGACGGCCGCGGTCAAACGTTTGCGCTCGGCATCGTCGAGGCTTTTCCCGAGGACGCCGGCGAGTCGCAGCCCCGAGTCGTCCGCGCCGAAAGCCGGCACGTCGCCGGCGGCGTACAGTCGGGCGCGGGCCTCGAGCAGTTCAAGCAGCGCGGTGGCGTTGCGCCGGGGGTCGGGGGCGCCGCCGACGCCCGAGTAGTCCAGCGCATGATACAGCGTCCGCAGGGTGTCCCGGGACGTCTCGCGCGCTCCGACGGTCCGGAGCGCATCCAGCACCCGCGCGTATGTCTCCGCGCCGGCCCGGGCCACCGTCTCGCGCAGCCGCACGAGGCCCGTGAGCGCGGCGGCCCGCACGCCCACGCGCTCGTCGGCCAGCGCCTCGAGCAGCAGCGGCACGGCTTCGGGGACATTGAGCGCATTGGCGACCGTCAGCAGCCGCGCCGCTGCGAGCGGTTCGGCCTTGCGGATCGCCGGCTGGATGGCGTCCAGCGTCGCCGCCGCGTACACGCGCCGGAAGGCCTCGGAGCCCTCGTAGCCGGCCCGCAGCGCCCGCACACCCTCGGATCCTTGCGCCGCGTCGCCGGTCGCGATGGCGGCGACCTGCTGCGCGATGAAGGCCTGGATCGCCTGCCGGTCCTGATCCGTCAGATCGCTGCGGGATCGGATGCCGGCGAGCGGGTCGGCGGCGGCGGGCGGATTCTGAGCGAACGCCGCGCCGAAGGTCGCCAGCAGCGTGAGCGTAAGCGCGAGCGGGCGGACTGGCATTCGATGCGCCTCCAGGGGGTCGCGTGCGTCGTTTCACCGACAAGGTGGGCATTGTAGCCGTCCGGCCGCCGGCCGCTACACCGCCGCCGACCGCTACACCGCCGCCGGCCGGACGCGGTTGACGCGGCGGGAACGGCGCGACTAGCCTAGAATCCCGGTCGGAGAGGGGTGTTCTGGCTCTCGCTTGGAGCACGCAGGGATGTCGCGGCCATCGGTGAAACCGGAGACGATCGTCACGCCGCAGGTGGAGCGGCTGCCACTGTTCCGGGTTGTGCTGCACAACGACGACGTCAACACGTTTGAGCACGTCATCAACTCGATCCTGAAGCTCACGCCGCTCAAGCCGGCGGAGGCCGTGGCCCGGACGCTGGAGGCGCACGAGTCCGGGGCGGCCCTGTTGCTGCGGACGCATAAGGAGCGGGCCGAGCTGTACGTCGAGCAGTTTGCGTCGCTGAATCTGACCGTGACGTGCGAGCCGGACGCGTAGCCGCCCAGACCGGCTCGGGAGCGGCGACCCGCTCGATCGCCCGCTAGTGCTCATCGGCACGTGGACCGCCGAGCACCGGCAGAGCGCCCGGACCGACCGAGACCGGTTCGGCGGAGGCCGGCAGCCGCAGGCGCGAGCGCAGGTGCAGCCCAAAGGCTCCCACGACCCGGGCCAGGCGCGGCGAGGGGCGTGGCGCGAAGCCGAACCGCGCGGCGTCATGCGGGGCCTGCACGCGGGCCATGCGCTTCCAGCCACGGTTCATACCCAGCACGAAGAGGGCGGTGCTGAGGGAGCGCGTCCGGATCAATGTCCGGAGGGCGCGCCCCATCACCCAGCGCTGGCGGGCGGCGGCCCACCGGAGTTCGTAGATCGCCTCATCGAGCTCGCGGGCGGTCATGCGGCGCGGGTGGTAAACCGTCTCGGTGAACGTGTAGCGTTCCCAGTCCGCCGGGTAATCGGTGGCCGACAGCCGGCCCTCGGCCTTGTAGCGCTCGTACATGCGCGTGCCCGGCAGCGGCGTGAGGTTGGTGATCTGGATGATGTCGATTCCCATCCGGGTCGCCATCGTGACGGTGTCGGCGACGGTTTCCGGCGTGTCCTCGTCGGAGCCGATGATGAATCCGCCGAACACCGCGATCCCGGCGCGGTGGAAACCGTCGACGAGTTCCTGGAAGCGGCTCAGGTTCCGGCGGTTGATGCCCTTGTGGTACTCCTTGAGCGCCCGATCGTTGAAGGTCTCGAAGCCGACTAGCACGCCGCGGCAGCCGGCCCGATACGCCAGCTCGAGACCCTCCGGGTCGGCCCCCATGTTGATGGTCGTCTGGCTGAACCACAAGCGCTTCCGCCCGCGGGCGATCAGCGCCCGGAGCAAGTCCTTGGCCCAGGCCGCGTGCTGGGGGCCGACGCCGAAAAAGTTGTCGTCCACCACGAACACGAAACGCTGCGGCGCGGCGTTCCATTCGTCCACGATCGCATCGATCGACCGCCGCCGGATCGCCGGGCCGTTGAACTTCGTGACCGAGCAGTACTCGCAGCCCACGGGACAGCCGCGTGAGGTCTGAAGCGCGGCCACATCGTACCGACCGTTGATCGGCTGAAGCGTCTGGCGGGCCCGCCCCAGATCGGCCCCGTCCAGCGCGGGCAGGCCCCCGACGTACCGCGGCTGAAGTCGCCCGGCGGCCGCGTCGGCGATGATGCCCGGCCAGACTTCGTCGCACTCGCCGATCGCCACAGAGTCGACCCGGGCGGCCGCCTCGTCCGGGCAGGCGGAAGCGTGCGGGCCGCCCATCACGACCGGCATCCGGCGCCGGCGGCAGACGGCCGCGATCTCGTAGGCCCGGGTGGCGCCGCTGGTGTACGAGGTGATCCCGACCAGATCGTAGCGGCCTGCGAGCAGCAGGCGCTCGGTGTCGTGCGTGCCGAACACCTCGTCGATGAGGTCCACGCTGTGCCCGGGGGGCACGCGCTCGGCGAGCACCTGAAGCCCCAGGTGCGGGATATGCGTGCCGATGGTGTGGTAGCCCTGAGACCGTCGGGTGATCGGATTGACCAGCGCGATGCGCACGGGCCCTCCTTCGGGAGAAAACTGGCGGCGGGCCGAATACGGCCCAGGTGGGTTCCTAGGCGGGGGAGACTCAGGCCGGGCCTGAACGTCCGCGGGCTCCGTTACGGCGTTTCTTGCGGACGCATGCCGTGCGTCGGTCGCGGCACCGCCCGATTTCGCGGGGGAGTATAGCGGACCCGTGCCCGCGCGGCGACTGAAAACGGCGCGTTTTTCGCGCGGGCCTCCGAGGCGCCGTCAGGCACCCCGCGCCCGCGGCGCGCTATTCGACGGTCACGGACTTGGCCAGATTCCGGGGCTTGTCGACGTCGCAGCCGCGCAGCACGGCGGCGTGGTAGGCCAGGAGCTGGAGCGGCACGACCGTCACCAGCGGCGCGAGCGGCTCGGGCACGTCGGGCACATAGAGAACCTCCTCGGCCAGCTCGGCGATGTGCTCGTCCCCTTCGGTGGCGACCGCGATGACATGGCCCCCGCGGCTGCGGACTTCCTCGATGTTGCTGACGACCTTGTCGTAGAGGTGGTCGCGCACCGCGATCACGACGACCGGCATCCCGGGACTGATCAAGGCGATCGGCCCGTGCTTCATCTCCGCGGCCGGCAGCCCCTCGGCGTGGATGTAGCTGATTTCCTTGAGCTTCAACGCGCCCTCCAGCGCGATCGGGTATTGCAGGCCGCGGCCCAGGTACAGCCAGTTGTTGGTGTCGATGAACTGCGCCGCGATCTTGCGCGTCTGGCTGGACAGCTCGAGGGCGCGCTCGACGGCGGCCGGCATGTCCTGGAGGGCCGTGAGGTACGCACTGCACGCGGCCGGGCTCATGTGGCGGCGGCGGCCGAGCAGGGCGGCGATCAGCGAGAGGACCGTGATCTGGCCGAGGAACGCCTTGGTGGAAGCGACGCCGATTTCCGGACCGACGTGCAGGTACACGCCCGCGTCGGTCTCCCGCGCGATCGTGGACCCGACCGCGTTGACCACGCCCAGCGCGAGCGCCCCTTTCTCCTTGGCCTCGCGCAGGGCCGCGAGCGTGTCGGCCGTCTCGCCGCTCTGCGAGATCGCGATGACCACGGTGCGGTCGGGGATCAGCGGGTTGCGGTAGCGGAACTCGCTGGCGTACTCGACCTCGCAGGGGATCCGGGCCATCTCCTCGATCAGGTATTCGCCGACGAGGCACGCATGCCAGGCCGTGCCACAGCCCGTCAGCACGATGCGTTCGCAGCGCACCAGCTCGCGCATCACGTTCGCCAGTCCGCCCAGTACGACGCGGCCCTCGTGCAGGTCCACGCGGCCGCGCAGGCACGTGCGCAGCGCCTCGGGCTGCTCGAAGATCTCCTTGCTCATGAAGTGCTGGTGGCCGCCCAGCTCGAGCTGTTCGAGCGTGAACTCGACTTCTTCGACTTCCTTGTCGATCGGGGTCGCATCGAGGTTGGTCGTGCGGAAGCCGGTGCGCGTCACCAGGGCGACTTCGTTGTCGGCCAGGTAGATCACCTGCGGCGTGTGCTGGACGATGGCGGCGGCGTCCGAGGCGATGATGTACTCGTCCTTGCCGACGACGCCGATGATCAGCGGACTGCCGCGGCGCGCGGCGACGATCTGGTCGGGGTCGTCGGCGTGCAGGACGGCGATGCCGAAAGTCCCGCGGACTTCGCGGAGGGCGCGGCGGACGGCGTCGGCGAGGTCGCCGGTGTAAAAATGGCCGATCAGCTTCGCCAGGACTTCGGTATCGGTTTCGCTTTCGAGCGTCAGGCCCTGCTGTTCGAGAAAGGTCCGCAGAACGCGGTAGTTCTCGATGATGCCGTTGTGGACCAGCGCCAGCTTGCCTGAGGCGTCTCGATGCGGGTGGGCGTTGCACTCGGTCGGCCCGCCGTGGGTCGCCCAGCGCGTATGGGCCATTCCGATCGTCGCCCCCCGAACCGCGTCATCCAGGCGCGCTTCAAGCGCCGATATTCGCCCCACCGCACGCCGGATTACCAGTCGGCCGTCCCGAATGACCGCCAGGCCGGAGGAATCGTAGCCCCGATATTCCAGCCGCTTGAGGCCCTCCGTGAGGATCGGAGTCGCTTCCCGCCGCCCCAGGTACGCCACGATTCCGCACATCCTTCGTCTCCCGGCCGGCCCGCGCCTACGGGTAGGCATTGTAATCATCGGTACGGTTCGGGAAGCGCTGCGGTTTGTCGTTTCTGGCCCGCGGCTATCACAGTCGCGGCGCGGCCTGACCGAAGACAAGGTGCCGCGCGGGCCCGCGGCGGATGCGCCGCCGCGGGGTCGGGCGCTGGTTGATTGGAGGCCTGATAAGTTGTGAGTGGGCCATGAGTTCCGGACCGAATCCGCCCTCGCCCAGTCGCCTGATCTCGCAGCTCCTTCTCGAGGATGCCGACCTGAAGGACATCGTGGCCGAGTTCGTCAGCGGGCTGGACCAGCGCCTCGCGGAGCTGCGGCAGGCGTTCGACCGGCTCGACTGGGACCAGCTCGTGACGCTTGCTCACCGGCTGAAGGGAGCGGCGGGCTCTTACGGCTACCCGGAGATCAGCCGGGTTTGCGCCGCGCTGGAGCGCTCCTTCCGCGCCCACGAGGCGAACGGTTTCACGGACGCGCTGGCGGAACTGCAACGCCTAGTCGACGCGGCGCGTGCGGGTTTGCCGTCCGAGGTGTGAGCGCGCGGGGGCGGGCGGTCCTGACTCCGGTGACATCCGCGTGGCAAGGTTGACGCCCGGCCAAACTGTCGGAGGCGGGTGGCGGCGGGCACCGGTCACAGGGCGGACGGCGACCGGCCGGGTCGCGGGGGCGGGGCCCCTGTCATAATGGCAGGGGCAGACGATGGGGGAGGGTGCGGGGGGTAATCCACAATACTTTGTCAACACTGGACTTGCGCGTAATCGGGTCGCGCCGCAGGGCTGGTATCGGGCTTGCCGGGGCAACTGACGAATCGCGCGTGGGGTGCGCACGGAGCATCGCCGGCGCGCACAACTGGAGAACCATCGAATGTCCAAGATCATCGGCATCGACCTCGGCACGACCAACTCGGTCGTCGCGATCATGGAGGGTGGTCAGCCGAAGGTGCTGGTCAACGATTCCGGGTCGCGGCTGACGCCGTCCGTGGTGGCGTTCACCGACAAGGGCGAGCGTCTCGTCGGGCAGCGGGCGAAAAATCAGCAGGTCACGAACCCGCAGCGCACGATCTTTTCGATCAAGCGCTTCATGGGCCGGCGGCACAGCGAGGTCGCGACCGAAGAGAAGATGGTTCCGTACAAGATCGTCGGCGGCCCGGACGAGCTGGTGCGCGTGAGCGTGGACGGCAAGGAGTACGCGCCGCCGGAGATCTCGGCGATGGTGCTGCGCGACCTGAAGGCTACGGCCGAGCGCTACCTCGGCGAGAAGGTCGAGCGGGCGGTGATCACGGTCCCGGCGTACTTCAACGACTCGCAGCGGCAGGCCACCAAGGAGGCGGGGCAGATCGCCGGGCTGAAGGTGGAGCGGATCATCAACGAGCCGACGGCGGCGGCGCTGGCGTACGGCCTCGAGAAGAAAGCCAACGAAAAGATCGCGGTCTTTGACCTGGGCGGCGGCACGTTCGACATCTCGATCCTGGACGTCGGCGACAACGTCTTCGAGGTGCTCAGCACCAACGGGGATACGCACCTGGGCGGCGACGACTTCGACGAGGTGCTGATCAACTACCTCGCCGACGAGTTTCGCAAGAAGGAGGGCGTGGACCTGCGAAAGGACCCGATGGCGCTCCAGCGGCTGAAGGAGGCGGCGGAGCGGGCCAAGTGCGAGCTGTCGGGCAGCCTGGAGACGACCGTCAATCTGCCGTACATCACGGCCGATGCCAGCGGCCCGAAGCACCTTCAGATGACGATCACGCGCGCCAAGTTCGAGGCGCTGGTCGATCACCTGATCGAGCGTTGCCGCGGCCCGGTCATGCAGGCCCTCAAGGACGCGAAGCTGACGCCGAAGGACATCGACGAGGTGGTGCTGGTCGGCGGGTCGACGCGGATCCCGAAAGTGCAGCAGCTCGTCAAGGAGATCTTCGGGAAGGAGCCGAACCGGAGCGTGAATCCGGACGAGGTCGTCGCGATCGGGGCGGCCATTCAGGGCGCGGTGCTGACCGGCGACAAGACCGACATCGTGCTGCTCGACGTGACCCCGCTCTCGCTCGGGGTGGAGACGCTGGGCGGCGTCATGACGGTGCTGATCCCCCGGAATACGACCATCCCGACCAGCAAGAAGGAAGTCTTTTCGACGGCGTCGGACAATCAGCCGGCCGTGGACATTCACGTGCTGCAAGGCGAGCGCAAGATGGCGAGCGACAATCGCACGCTCGGCCGGTTCCAGCTCACGGGTATTCCGCCGGCGCCGCGCGGCGTGCCTCAGATCGAGGTCACGTTCGACATCGACGCCAACGGCATCCTGAACGTCTCGGCCAAGGACTTGGGCACCGGCAAGGAGCAATCGATCAAGATTCAGGCCTCGTCGGGCCTGAGCCAGGAGGAGGTTCAGCGGATGGTCCGGGACGCCGAGGCGCACGCGGCCGAAGACCAGAAGAAACGCGAGCTGGTGGATGCGCGGAACCACGCCGACCAGCTCGTCTACCAGACGGAAAAGACGCTCAAGGAGCACGGCGAGAAAGTCGACGCGGCGGTCCGGGCCGAGATCGAGCAGGCGCTCAATCGCCTGAAGGACGCGGCCAAGGGCGACGACGCCGGCGCGATCCAGAGAGCGATGGAAGCCGTCCAGACGGCCACCTACAAGATCGGCGAGGCGGTGTACAAGTCGGCCACCGCGGCGGGCGCGGGCGGCGGGGTGGGCGGCGGTCCCACGAAGAAGGACGACGACGTCATCGACGCCGAGTTCGAGGTCAAAAAGTAAACCCGCCGCGCGGCGCGGGCGCGGGCGGTTGTTCATAGGGAGGCCCACGGGAGCCGGGCGCGGCGCCGCGTGGGCCGATTCATTTGGGGGGCGCGCCGATCTGGGGGGCACACACCGGGCACGGGGCCTGAGCCGCCCGGGTCAGCTCGCGGCCGCAGTGCGGGCAGAAACGGGCCGGGGGCGGCGCTGCGGGGGCTCCGCGGCCATCCGGGCCGGCGAAGTAGCGTCGGCTCGCCAGCAGCGGGATGACGATCAACGCAGCGCCGACGGTCAGCGCCGGGGCGGACGCGAGGGCGAGCAACCCGGTCACGATTCCCAGTGCGGAGGTGAGCAGGAAGGCCCAGAGGCGGCCGCGCCACAGGCTGATGGCCAAGGCGGCGAGGCCGGCGCCGGCCAGCAGGGCGAGCGGCTGTCCCGCGCGCAGGCCCGCGAGCACCAGGAGCACGACGTACCCGCCGAGGACCAGCTCGGCGAAAACCAGCAGCGCGGGGGTCCGGCGGGGTTTCAAGATCCGACTCCGACCGCGTGGTGCGGCGAAACGGGAGCGCCGCGGCGCGAGCGCCGTACCCAGCAGTATATCACGTGGCACGCCGCGCGGCGCGGCCTTTGAACGTCCCGGGGCGGCGCCTTAGAATGAGGGTACTCGCGCGTGTTGCTCACGTCCGCGTGTCAAGTTCGAGCCGACCGGCAGGATCAGCGCATGGACTTCGACCTACCCGACGATGTGGCCGCCCTACGCGAAACCGTCCGCAAGTTCGCAGCCGAGCGTCTGCGTCCGCACGCCCGGACGTGGGACCGCGAACAGCATTTGCCCGACGACGTGGTGCGGGCGCTGGCGGAGCTGGGCCTGATGGGCATCCTGACGCCGGAGGAGTACGGCGGCGTCGGGCTGAGTTATCTCGCGAACGCGGTGGTGATGGAGGAGATCGCCCGCGAGGACGGGGGCGTGGCGTTGTTGCTGGCGGCGCACAACGGGCTGTGCCTCGCGCACCTGAACCTGGCGGCGCGTGAGGAGCAGAAACGGAAGTACCTGCCGAAGCTCGCGTCGGGTGAGTGGGTCGGGGCGTGGGCCTTGACGGAACCGGGCAGCGGTTCGGACGCGGCGGCGCTGCAGACGCATGCGGTGCCGGACGGGGACGGGTGGCGACTGACCGGTCAAAAGATGTTCATCACGAACGGCGCGCGGGCCCGGGTGTTCGTCGTCATGGCCCGGACGGATCCCGACCGGGGGGCCAAGGGGATCTCGGCCTTCCTGGTGGAGCGCGGGGCCGAGGGGCTGACCATCGGCCCGAAGGAGGACAAACTGGGGATGCGGGCCAGCGACACCGTGCCGTTGTCGCTCGACGGGGTCCGGGTGGGCCCCGACGCGCTGGTCGGGGAGCAAGGGGCGGGGTATGTGGACGCGCTGCGGGTGCTGGAACGCGGCCGCGTGGGAATCGCAGCGCTAGCGGTCGGGCTGGCCCGCGGGTGCATCGAGGAGTCGCTGGCGTACGCGAAAAGCCGGGAGGCGTTCGGCAAGCCCATCGCGGAGCTTCAGGCGATCCAGTTCATGCTGGCGGACATGGCGACGGAGCTGGAGGCGGCCCGGTTGCTGACGTGGGACGCCGCCCAAGCGCTGGACCGGGGGGAGGATGCGCGGCAGAAAGCCAGCATCGCCAAACTCTACGCCAGCGAGATGGCGACCCGCACGGCGCTGAAGGCCGTGCAGATCCACGGCGGCTACGGCTACCTGAAGGACGTGCCGGTGGAACGCTACCTGCGCGACGCGAAGCTCTGCGAGATCGGCGAGGGCAGCAGTGAGGTGCAGCGCATCCTGATTGCGCGGCACCTGCTCGCGGAGGCCGCGGCCTGAGCGGCGCAGCAGACGGCCGGCCCGGGGTCGGGCCGGCACGGTGAGGAGAGGCCGGTGGATTTTCGACTCGACGAGGACCAGCGCCAACTGCGCGACGCGGTACGCGACTTCTGCGACCGTGAGATCGCCCCCCGGGCGGCTTGGCGGGATGAAGCCGGCCGGTTCGAGGACGGACTGGTTGAGAAGCTCGGCCGGATGGGGCTGTTCGGCACGTACATCCCGACCGAGTATGGCGGCGCGGGACTGGACTGCGTCTCCTACGTGATGACGATCGAGGAGCTGTCGCGGGCCTGCGGTGCCACGGGCATCCTGGTTTCGGCGCACCACTCGCTGGCGGTGGATCCGATCCTGAACTACGGCACGGAAGCACAGAAGCAGCGCTACCTCCCGAAGATGGCGACGGGGGAGTGGATCGGCTGTTACTCGCTGACCGAGCCGGGCAGCGGCAGCGACGCGGGAGCGGCCCGCTGCCGCGCGGTCGAAACGGCTGACGGATGGGAGATTACCGGCACGAAGAACTTTGTGACCAACGGCAACGATGCCCACGTGGTGGTGTTGTTCGCCGTGACCGACCCGGACCAGCCCAAGCGCCGCATGTCGGCGTTCATCGTGGAGCGCGGCACGCCGGGCTTCACGGTCGGCAAGCTTGAGAAGAAGCTGGGCATCCGCGCCAGCAGCACGGCGGAGCTCATCTTCGACCGCTGCCGCGTGCCGCGCGACGCGCTGCTGGGCGAGCGCGGCAAAGGGCTCCACATCGCCCTCGCCACGCTGGACGGCGGTCGGCTGGGCGTCGCCGCGCAGGCTGTCGGCCTGTCGCAGGCGGCGCTCGAGGCCGGCACGGCTTACGCCAATACGCGCGTGCAGTTCAACCAGCCCATCGGGCGGCAGCAAGCGATCCAGTGGAAGCTGGCCGACATGGCCACGGGCATCGCGGCGGCGCGGCTGCTGATGTACCGCGGCGCCTGGCTCAAGCAGCTTCGCCGACCGCACGGAACCGAGGCGTCCATGGCCAAGCTGCTGGCGAGCGAGGTGTCGAACCGGGTGACGGACGCCGCGATCCAGATCTTCGGGGGCTACGGGTACTGCCAGGACTATCCGGCCGAGCGGCTGATGCGCGACGCGCGCATCACCGAGCTGTACGAGGGCACGAGCGAGATCCAGCGGTTGGTGATCGCGCGGCGGCTGCTGACGGAGCCGGAGTGGGTGCGGAGGTAGTGAGATGGCCGGTGAACGCAGCTACATCGTGGCCGGCAAGCGGAGCCCGATGGGACGGTTCCAGGGCACGCTGAGCCGGATGACCGCAGTCGAGGTCGGCGCGCAGGTTGCCCGGGCCGCGCTGGACGAGGCCCGCGTCGACCCGGCCGCCGTCGGCGAGGCGCTGGTCGGTCAGGTGCTTCAGGCCGGCTGCGGGCAGAACCCGGCGCGGCAGGTGGCGCTGGGGGCGGGCCTGCCGGACACGCTTTCCTGTTGCACGATCAACAAGGTCTGCGGCAGCGGGCTCCAGGCGGCGATGTTCGCCGACCAGATCATTCGGGCCGGGGATGCCGACGTCATTCTGGCCGGCGGCGTCGAATCCATGAGCCAGGCGCCGTTCTTAATCCGGTCGTTGCGGGCCGGCAAAAAGTTCGGGCACACGGAGCTCGTGGACGAGATGCTCCACGACGGGCTCACGAACGCGCACGGCGGCGAGCTGATGGGCGAGCTGGCCGAGTACACGGCCGAGAAGGGCGGAATCACGCGTCGGATGCAGGATGAATGGGCGCTGCGCAGTCAGCAGTTGACGGCGCAGGCCGTGCAGGCCGGGCGGTTTCGGGCGGAGATCGCGCCGATCCAGGTGCCGAAGGCCAAGGAACCCTTTACGACGGACGAGACGTTCCGGGCGGATACGACGCTCGAAGCGCTGGCGGGCTTGAAGCCCGCGTTCCGCCCGGATGGGACGGTCACGGCCGGGAACGCGTCGCAGCTCTCGGACGGGGCGGCGATGCTGGTGATCGCCAGCGAGGCGGGGTTGAAGCGGTGCGGAGCGGCGCCGCTGGCACGGATCGTGGCGCAGGCGACAGCGGGTGGTCCGCCCCGGGATCTGTTCTTCACCCCGCCGATCGCGGCCCGGATGGTCTGTGCCCGGGCGGGGTGGCAGGTGGCCGACGTGGACCTGTGGGAGCTCAACGAGGCGTTCGCGTCGCAGACGCTGGTGGGGGTCAAGGCGCTCGAGATCGATCCGGCCCGCGTGAACGTGAACGGCGGTGCGATTGCCCTCGGGCACCCGATCGGGGCCAGCGGCGCGCGGGTGCTGGTCACGCTGGTGCATGCCCTGCGGCAGCACGGCCTGCGGCGCGGCGTCGCGGCGGTGTGTTTGGGCGGGGGCAACGCGGTGGCGATGGCGGTGGAGACGCTGTAGACCGGTCGCGGGCGATGGCGGCGGCGGAGCCGGAGTGACGGAGGTTCAGCAACGGCAGCGGACGACCGGCGCGGCGTTGCGGCGGCCTGGGAGGATTGGTGCGTGAACATCCGAACGAACGTGCAGACCGTCGGCGTGCTGGGCACCGGGACGATGGGGGCGGGGATCGCCCAGACGTTCGCGCAGGCCGGCCGCGACGTGTTGATGTACGACGCCCAGCCCGGCGCGGTGGAGCGGGCGCTGGCCACCATCGGCAAGTCGCTTGAGAAGTTCGTGGAAAAGCAGAAGCTCACGGCGGAGGCGGCCGCGGCGGCGAAAAGCCGTCTGCGGCCGGCCGCGCTGGACGACATGGCGCGCGCGGACCTGGTGGTCGAGGCCGTGTTCGAGGACGTGGCGGTGAAGGGGGCGCTTTACGACCAGCTTGCGGAGCGTGTCCCGGCCGAGGTGGTGTTCGCCAGCAACACGAGCAGCATCTCCATCAGTCAGCTCGCGGCGCTCAGCCGGCGACCGGAGCGGTTCATCGGCATGCATTTCTTCAACCCGGTGCCGCTGATGAAGCTGGTGGAGGTGGTGGTCGGCCTCCAGACCGCGCCGGCGGTGGTCGAGTTCATCACGCGCCTGGCGCAGGAGCTGGGCAAGACGCCGCTGCGGGTGAAGGACCACCCGGGTTTCGTGAGCAACCGGGTGCTGATGCCACTCATCAATGAGGCCATCGCCTGCTACGCGGAAGGTGTGGCCGACGCCGCCACGATCGACGAGATCATGAAGTTGGGGATGGCGCACACGATGGGGCCGCTGGCGACGGCCGACCTGATCGGCCTGGACGTGTGCCTGAGCATCATGGAAGTCCTGCACCGCGACCTCGGCGAGGACCGCTACCGTCCGCACCCGGTTTTGCGGACGATGGTGCGCGCGGGGCGTCTCGGGCGGAAGTCGGGGCGCGGGTTCTTCGAGTATGGGGCGTAGCGCGGGCCGCCCGGCGCGGCAGTTCGCGGCAGGCGGCCGGCAGCCCGTCAAGGCAGTCTTTCGGCGAGGTTTCGCATGGCAAACGAGAAATCGCAGACCGAAGTGACGTTCACGCGACGCGGCGACGTGGGGACGATCCGGTTCGTGCCCGTGGCCGGCGTGAACATCTTCTCCTCGCGGGTCGTCGGGGCGCTGGGCACGGTCGTGGAACGGGTGGCGGCCGATCCGCACCTGCGCTTCGTCGTGTTTCGCGGTGAGGGGCGCGTCTTCCTGGCCGGCGCCGACATTTCCGAGATGCAGCGGTTCACTGAGGACCAGGGCCGGGCGTTCGCCGCGCACGGTCATCACGTGTTCAACGCCATCGAGGCGCTGCCGCAGATCACGCTGGCGGCGCTCAACGGACACGCCCTGGGCGGGGGCTGCGAGCTGGCGATGGCGTGCGACTTCCGCCTCATGGTGCGCGAGGCCCGCATCGGCCAGCCGGAGACCCGGCTCGGACTCATCCCCGGTTGGGGCGGGACCATGCGGCTGCCGAAGCTCGTTGGGCTGGGCTGGGCCCGGCGCCTGCTCTTCTCGGGCGAGAGTATCACAGCGGAGGAGGCGCAGCGGATCGGCCTCGTCGATGAGGTCGTCCCCTCGGCGGAGGAGCTGGACGCCGCGCTCGAACGCTGGTTCCGCCTGCTGGCGCCGGGTTCGCCGGCGGCCGTCACGCGTGCGAAACGGGCCCTCATGAGCCGCACCGAGATCGAGGAGTTCGGCAAGTGCTTCAGTTGCTCGGACGCCCGGGAGGGCATCGCGGCGTTTCATGAGAAGCGTCAGCCCTCGTGGGCGAACTGGCAGCCGGCGCGCGACTAGGTTTGTCGGCTCCTGTCGCGCTCTTTTACCGCCCATGCCCCGTCGGTGCCGCGAGCCCCGCAACTCCTGCGCCCTCGCGCTCGCGGCCGGTCCCCGGCGGTGAGCCTCCGTCGATAGACACCGCAGGACCACCGCGTGCGGCCGGCTTCGGCCCGCCGCCGCCCGTGAGATTCAGGGAGCCAACCGTGTCCAGCCACCGCCGGCCGGGTGAAGCGGAGTTGCTGCCAACGCTGCGCACGCCGCTGGCTACGCTAAGCACGCGGACGGTGCGGACCTGGCTGGACCGCCTCGATCGCGCGGGAGCCGGGCGGGAGGGCCCGGAGCTGCGGGCCTGGCCGCGCCATGCGTACCGCCCCCGACGCGTGCCGCTCGACGTCCTGAACGAGGACGGAGCGGCGGTGGAACAGCGGCTGGCCGTGGGGCGCAATTTGAGCCGCACCGGGGTGGCGGTGCTCACCGATCGCCTGCTGTATCCGGGCCGGACCTGTTGGTTGACTCTGCCGGGGCCCGAGGGACAGCGCGTTCCGACCCGGGCGCGGGTCGTCCGGTGCCGGTACGTGGTCGGGTCCGGGACGCTCTACGACATCGGCCTGTCGTTCGACGCCCCGGTCGATGAGATGGTGCTTGTGCCGGCCGCGCGCCCCATCCGGCTGTTGGTGCTGGACTCGGACGAGGCCCTGCCCGACCTCATTGTGCGGCTGTTGGACGACGCGCGCGTCACGGTGTATGGGCCGGACGCCCTCGCGGGCGACGTCGCCGCGTTCCTGCGGCGCTGTCCGACGGACCTCATCCTGCTGGACCTGGAGGACTACTCCCCGACGCCACTTGATCTGGTCGCCGGGTTGCGCGCCGACGGCTACCGCGGGACGATCCTGGGTCTGGGCGTGGAGATTCCGGAATCGCTGTACGCCGCGCTGCGCGCCGCCGGCGGCGACGGCTATCTCCGCAAGCCGCTCACCCGCGAGGCCCTCCGCAGCGCCGTGGCCGCGGCCGGTGAAACCCCGCTGGTCAGTTCGCTCGCGGGCGATGCACGCCTCGCGCCCTGCATCGACGAGTTCGTAGCTTCTTTGCCGGACCGCACGCGCCTCCTGGCACAGGCGGTGGGGCTGGGCGATCTCGAGCTGCTCACCACCCTCGCGCGGGAGCTGCGCGCCGAGGGCGGATCGTACGGCTTCGAAGGCATCACGGCGGCCGCGATCGAATTGCAGACGCGCATCGCCGTGCGCGACTCCGCGCCGGCCGTGCGCCGCGCCGCCGAGCAGCTCATTCGGCTGTGCCGTCGCGCCCGGCCCGCGACGCCCACGGACTTCGTGGCCCCGCCGGGGCCTCCAGAATGAGCGGCGGCCGCCGCCCGGTCGCGAAGTCCGCCAGCCATTCGATCCCGTGCTCCGCCACCGCCCGCACGACGGCCGGGTACAACTCGCGCTCGGCCGCTGCGACCCGTTCCGCCAGCGACGTCGGGGTGTCGCCGGGGAGTACCGGCACCCGCGCCTGCGCCACGATCGGCCCGTGGTCGTACTGCTCGTCGACCAGGTGCACCGTGCAGCCGCTCTCACGTTCGCCCGCCGCCAGCACGGCCTCGTGCACGTGGTGGCCGTACATGCCGCGTCCGCCGAAGCGCGGCAGCAGGGCCGGGTGAATGTTGAGGGTGCGGCCGGCGAAGTCCTCTGGTACGTGCCAGAGACTGAGGAACCCCGCCAGGAGCACCAGGTTCACTTGCGCCGCTCGCAAGCACTCCGCCACGGCGGCGGAGAACGCGCGGCCGTCCGGGAAGTCTCGGGGGCGCAGGACCACCAGAGGCAGCCCGGCGCTGCGGGCGATCTCCACGCCCCGGACCGCGGCGCGGGAGCTGATGACCTGCGCGATAGTCGCCCCGGGGAGCCGCCCGTCCGCGATCCGGGCGTGCAGGTTCGCAAGCGTGGACCCTCCGCCGGAAATCAGGACACCCAGCCGCAGAGGCGGTCGGTCGGGCGCGTCGTGCATGCAAAGGTCTCGGCCGCCCGGGGTTGCGCCCCGTGGGCAGGCTCGCCGTCCACGCTACAATACGCCCGGCGAGGTGGCAACCCCGCGGACCGGCCGCGGGGCGACCGGCCCGACGCGGCCGGCTGTGCCCGCCTGAAAACAGGGTGCCAGCACAGGGGCCCGCGGTGAGATTCGATCTGAGAGCAGCGGAGACGCACTCCCGGCTGAGCGTGGCGTGTGGTGTGCTCAGCGGCCTCGCAGCGCTGTTCGCGTTGTGGATGCTGGCCCGCAATTACGAGGCCAGCGCGAAGTTCGTCTACTACAGTCAAAGCGGGTTGTGGCTGCCCGTATTCCTCGTTGCCATCCTGCTGGGGCTTGGATTCGGCGGAGTGGGCTTCCTGCTCGGGCTGACGAGTGCGGCCAAGCGGCGCAACACGCTGACTGGGCTTTCCTGGGTCGGGTTTTTTCTCAGCGCGGGTACCGTGACGCTGACGCTGTCGGCCGGCGTGTTTTTCTACTTCACCCGGAACGCCGTGAGATGAGGTGCCGGCGACCGGGTGGAGCGACACCCGAGTCCGGGGCGGCGAGGGCCGCGATGGCAGTCGAGATCGAGGCCAAGTTCCGCGTGGGGGACCCCGAGGCCGTTCGACGCGCTCTCGCGACCGCCGACGGGCAGTGGCAGGGAGCCTGTTTCGAGGTCAACACGATTCTCGACGCGCCGGACCGGCGTCTGCGGAAGGCGGGGTGCGGACTGCGGGTACGGATGTTGCAGCCCACGCCGCCGGCGGCCGCGGCCGGTAGCGCCGGCGGGGCCGCCGCGTCAGAGCGTCGCGCGGCGGGTCGGGCGTCATGCGGCGATGCGTGGCCGGGGGGGTACAGCGACGCGAACGCAGGCGTGTTGACTTTCAAGGGGCCGCGTGAGGCGTCCGGTGACGACTTGAAGGTCCGCGCCGAGTTCGAAACAACGGTCGGGGACGTGGGCGCAACGCTCGCCGTCTTGGCACAGCTCGGTTTCGAGCCCGTCGTCATCTACGAAAAGCGGCGGAGCACCTGGCGCGTCGCGCGTTGCAGCGTGACGCTGGACGAGCTGCCGCAGCTCGGCTGGTTTGTCGAGATCGAGGGCCCGACGGCGGCGGACGTCGCCGATGTCCGCGCGCGGCTTGGTCTAACAACGGCTCCCGTCGTGCGCGAAACCTACGTCGAAATGACGGCCAATCACGGGAGCGAAACCGTGGATCCGCGGACGGGAAGCGCCGTGCGGCGGCTGGTGTTCTGAACTCGGGCCGACGCCAGCCGGGCGACGCGGTCCGGTCCGCCACGCGGCGGGCCGCGCGCCGTCCCGACGTGCGCAGGTCGGCGGCACGCCAACGAAAACCCGCTGGAAAGCGCAAAGACCATGGACGACCTGATCCTGGCGCTGGAGACGTCGAGCGAGCAGGGCAGCATCGCGCTGGGTCTCGGCCGCGCGCTGCGGGCGGAGCGGACGCTCCCCGCCGACCGGCGACATGCGGGACAACTCCTGCCGACCATCCGTTCGCTGCTGTCGGAGGTGGGTGCCGCGCCGACCGAGGTGGCCGTGGTGGCGTTCTCGCGCGGGCCGGGGAGTTTCACGGGGCTGCGCACCGCGGCCACGATCGCGCGGCTGTGGCAGGCGGCGACGGGCGTGCCGGTCGTGGCGGCGCCGACGCTGATGGTGATCGCACGGAATCTGCTGGCGCTGACGCGGCCGGGCGAGAGCATCGCGGTGCTGCGGTCCTCGCGGGTGGGAGAGCTGTTCGGCGCGCTATACGCGCGGACCGAGGGCGGGATCGAACTGGTCGCGGAGGCGGCGCGGCACGAGGCCGCGACATGGATCGCGGGGCTGCCGGAGGGAGTCTGGGCGGCGGGGGACGGCGCGGCGGCTCTGGCCGAGCCGCTGGCGTTGCGCGGCGCACGGTTCGCGCCGGCGGAAACCTGGACGCCGCGCGCCGCGGAGGTCCTGGCCTTGGCGGCCGAGCGGCACGCGGCGCGGTCGTACGCGACGGTGGCGGACATGGTGCCGTTGTACCTGCGTCCGCCGGAGTGCGAGGAGGTCTACGACGCGCGTCGGGCGGCGGCGCGGGCCCGCCGGGCCGGGACGCGCGACGGCTGAGGCGCCGCGCGGGCGGTCGGTCCGCGGGCCGGCGCGGGTGCGTGTGCCGCGCGGGGCGGCCCGGGGTTTGTGCCAACGCGGGTGGGGCGGCCTAAGCCATATCGGGCAAACGCGTCGCGGCGCGCTCGAATTTCTGGCGGAACTCGGCCGGCGACATGTGCGCCGCGGCGGCGAGTTTGGCGAGCATCGTGGGGTTCTCCAGGTCGCTCTTCTCCAGGCGGATCTGGTAGGCGCGGGCCACGGCGTACTCATCCGAGGTGATGTCCACCAGGCGGGTGCGGGTGCGGTTGGTGACCGGGTCGATGATGTCCTGAAAATCCACGGCCTCGAGGTTGCCGTTGACCAACGCGACCATCACGCCGTGTCCCTGGCGGGCCTTGTCGGTGAACAGCCGGATGCTGTGGTAGCCGAGCGCCCGGCAGTAGGCCATGTCGTGCGGGGTGGGATCGGCCGACCGCAGCTCGTAGCCGATGTTGTGCGTGACGAGCGCCAGGGACTCGCCGCGGGACTTGAAGCGCGCCTGCAACTCGGACTTGAGCATGTCCATGAGCGGGACCTCGGCCAGCCGCGGGTGCCCGGCGGCGTCGAGCGGCACCTCGCGGCCGAGCAGGCGCTGAAGCTCTTCGCGGTCGCCGAGCCGGTAGGCGAGCCCCTCGGCGATGACCGCGACCCCGTCGCAGCGGCCCAGAACGTGGCGTTTGAGAATCGCGCCCTCGAGCACGTCGGCGATGGCCTGCACCGAGCTGTGCTCACCGAACTCCTCCGGGATCAGCGTGACCGTCGCGCCGGCGGCCATGCCGATCGACATGGCCAGCCAGCCGGCCGTGCGGCCCATGGCGTTGACCAGGTACCAGCGGCCGGTGGTCTGCGAGTCCATCATCAGGTTCTTGAGGAGCTGCGCGCCGATGAGGCGGGCGGTGGAGAACCCGAAGGTGGGCTGGTTCTGGGGCAGCGGGAGGTCGTTGTCGATGGTCTTCGGCACGTGGACGACGCGGACGCTGCCGCCGGCGGCCTCGGAGATGAAGCGGGCCGATAGCGCGGTATCGTCGCCGCCGATGGTCAGGAGGCAGTTGATGCCGAGCTCGCGGAGCCGACCGAGGGCCAGGCCGACCTTGCCGGGGTGCGGCTCCACCCGGGTGGACTTTTTCAGCAGCTCGGTGTCGAGCAGACTGGTGCGCGACGTGCGGAGGATCGAGCCGCCGTCGAAATGGATGCGGGCGACCCGGGAAATCTCCAGCCGGATGGTGTGCGTGGGCGGGTCGAAGCTGTCCGAGCACAACCAGCGGAAGCCGTCGTAGAAGCCGACGACTTCGAAGCCGCAGTTGATGGCCTGAATCGTCGCGGCGCCGATGACCGCGTTGATGCCTGGAGCGGGACCGCCGCCCACCACGATGCCGAGTCGATGCGTCGCCATACTGCGTCGTCCGTCCTGTTGCAGCGCCCCGCCCGTGGGGCGCGTCCCCGTTGTTCGCCCGAGGGCATCGCCGCCGGCTGAGAACCGCTTCAGAGGGCTCCGGCCCGCTGCCGGGCCCCCGCAGCCGGCCGCGACGCGGGTGCGTGCGGCGCACCCGGCCGGGGTAAGAGCCGGGTGGCAGATAAAGCCGTCAGTTTAGCATCGATTGGTCCGTGTCGCAACGAATCGCCGGCGGTCCTCACTTCACGCCGGCGTACGAACCATCCGTGCGGGCGCACGGGGCGACTTTTTCAGTCCACCGGCTCTTGTCGCCCCAAGCAGTGCCCTTTATACTGCGGGACTCGGCAAAAAAGCAGGAACGCTGCGATGCCAAAGCGAAAACCGCACAAGGGATTGCAGAAACGCTTCAAGGTGACGGCCCGCAAAAAGCTGCGCTACAAGAAGCCGTTCGCCGGCCACCTCATGAGCGGGAAGTCCGGCCGCCGTCGGCAACGCCTGCGGCGTCCGGGGATCCTGACCGGCAAGATCGCGGCCAACGTCCTGCGCGCCCTGTGCGCGGAGTAGGGTGCGATTCGAGCAAGGAGCTTGTGCCATGCCGCGTGTGACTCCCGGCCATGCGACCCGTCAGCGCCGGAAGCGCATCCTCAAGGACGCCAAGGGCTATCGGGCTTCCCGCAGCACCCTGTTCCGGCCCGCGAAGCAGGCGGTTATCAAGGCCGGGCAGTACGCTTTCCGCGATCGCCGCGTTCGCAAGCGGGACTTCCGGGCGCTGTGGATCATCCGGGTGAGTGCGGCCTGCGACGCCCGCGGCATCTCGTACAGCCAGTTCATCAACGGCCTCAAAAAGGCCGGCGTGTTCCTGAATCGCAAGATGCTGAGCGAGGTGGCCATCTCGGACGCTCCCGCGTTCGACAAGCTCGTCGACATGGCGAGGAAGGCCGCGGCCCCGAAGGCTTAGCGGCGAGTCGGGCCAGGGGCTTGCGCGCCCGCTGGAAACGCCTCGGGGTTGCCCGGGGGTGCTATGATCTGCTCGACCGGGCCGGAACCGCCGCTCACGCCGGCGTTCGCCTCGAAACGTCAACTCGTCCGCCGGGTGGCGCCCTCAGTTCGTCCGGATGGCGGCGAGCGCTTCGCGCAGCCCGGGGACATCCTCCGCGCCGGTCTTGACTTCCACACTCGAGCCGGTGAAGTCGTCGCCGACCGGCTCGAACCGGCCGCCCAGATGCCTGGCCAGAAAAGCCTCCGTGATCGCGTTGAACGCCATGTTGTTCGGTGGGCGGGCAAAGCCGTGACCTTCATCCGGGAACAGCACGTAGGTCACGGGAATGTTCCGCTGCCGCATGGCCGATACGATCTGGTCGGCCTCGGCCTGTTTGACGCGGGGGTCGTTGGCGCCGTGGCCGATCAGCAGCGGACGCCGGATCCGGTCCACATATTGGATCGGGGACCGTTCGAGGAGGAACTTGTGACCCTTGGGGGTGCGGGGGTCGCCGACGCGGGCGGTAAAAAGGTCGAGCATGGGCTTCCAGTAGGGTGGGATCGACTCGATCAGCGTGACGAGGTTTGAGGGGCCGACGATATCGACGCCGCAGGCGAAGACCTCGGGAGTGAAGGTCAGGCCGACGAGGGTGGCGTAACCGCCGTAGCTGCCGCCCATGATGGCGATTTTGCCGGGGTCGGCAACCTTCTGTGCGACGGCCCAGTTTACGGCATCGATTAGGTCGTCGTGCATCTTTCCGCCCCACTCCTTATCACCCGCGTTCAGGAAGCGTTTACCGAAACCGGTTGAGCCGCGGAAGTTCACGGATAAGACGGCGTAACCGCGGTTGGCGAGCCACTGGTGGTAGGGGTCGTAGCCCCATTCGTCGCGGGCCCAGGGGCCGCCATGCACGAGCAACACCATCGGCAGGGGCTCGGCCGGTCGCGCGTTATGATCGGGGTCGCTCTCCGGCGGCAGGGTCAGGTAGCTGACGAGGTCCAGACCGTCGCGGGACTTGATGGTCACGGGGTGCATCTTCGCGAGCCGATGGGCCTCGAGCGCCTTGCGATTCGTGAACAGGAAGCGGGCTTCCCTCGCGTTGCGGTCGTAGTGGTAATAGCGGGCCGGCCCGTCGTCCTGAAGATACACAACCAGCCAGTGCCGATCGTCGAGCGACCGACTGGTGATCTCGAAGTCGCCCGGCGCGACGGTTTTCAGGTACGCGAAATCCGCCTCGATGGACGGGTCGAGGATCCGCCACTCTTTCCGCTCAATGGAGAATGCGACCGCCTGGATGTTCCGCTCGGTCGGGTGCAGGAGCACGTCGTCGACGTCGGCCCTCGGGTGTTCCGCGACGACCGTCTGCTTCCCGGTGACCAGATGCACAGTCGTGAGCGCACCGGTGTCGCGTTCCCGGCTGTCCAACAGATATAGGACCGTGTTCGTCTTGTCGAAGCCCACCGGGGCGGTCGTCAGGCTGTCGTCCGCACCGATCCGGGCAAACGGCCTCCACTCACCGTCGGCGGTCCGCGCGAACAGCTCGCTCCCTCCGTCCGGAGTCACCTTTTGGCCGAGCCGGACCGCGTAGTCGTCGTCCAGAACCAGGTTCGCGAAACCTTCGTTCTGGAGCACGAGCCGCCGCTCGCCGGTGAGAATGTTGACCCTGTAGATGTCATGGAGTTCGGGGTCCCGGTCGTTCAGGCTGACGATGATCTCGGCCGGGAACTTGCGGCTGACGGCCTCGATTCGGGCCTGCACGCCCTCCAGCGGCGTCAGGTCGCGAGCCGCGCCGCCGGCGGCCGGAACGCAGTAGACCCGCCAGTTCTCGTCGCCGCCGGTGTCCTGAAGATAGAGGAGGTGGCGGCTGTCATACGCCCAGAAGTATTGCCGAATCCCCCGCCCGGTGTCGCGCGTGATCGGCGTAGCGGCGTGCGGCCGGTCCACCGGCCCGACCCAAATGTTCAGGACGCCGTCGACCGGAGCGAGGAACGCGAGGTGGGAGGCGTCGGGACTGAGCTGTCCTGCGGCCTTGTCGGGGTTGCCGAACAGGACCTCACGCGGAATGAGCGGGCCGGCGCGAGAGGGTCCGCGACTGGCACATCCGAGCAGGGCTCCGCCGCAAAACAGCAGCACGCCAAGACGATAGTCGCTCTGCATGCATCGGCTCCTTCAAAGCGACGCTCACCGCTCCCGGCCGACGACCGGGGCCTAGCAGTCCAAATGTAATCTCCGAACGCCCGCGGCGGCTACGGCCAGGCCGCTGACGTTACGACACTCGACCGGGGGTGAGCGCTCGGGCGGCCACGGCCACCGGGCGGCACCCAAGGAGGCCGGTCGACCACCCGGCCGACTTGGCACCGAGGGGGCGTTCAAGGACCCCGTCGGGTGCGGGGCCCGCGCCGAGCGGGGTACGGCAGGGCGCGTCGCCGAGTGAGAAATCCGCGCGGCCGCCGGCCGGGGGCCGGTTCCTGACGCATCGGGTCAAACTCAGGGCGGGAAACGGCCGACGCACAGTCGTCTTTTTTTGACGCGATCGGCGCGACTTTTCCTTGACACTCGGTTGGACTGGTGTATGTATCAATGGGTAGTTGATCGAACGGCGCGGTCGTATCGAATGTTGTGGTCGTGCGTGTCCGTACGGCAGCCGGATAGGTGCGACTCGGCCCGTTCGCACAGGCCAGCGATGTATGGACGATCAGCGAGTGGGCTCCGATTCGGAGCCTGACGGTAGCCATCCCCAAACACTCCCCCTCCCCATCTTGGAAAACTCCGCCTCGGTCGCTGAGGAACGCGATATCTCCGGTCCGCCCCTGCCCGGCCCGCTTCGTCCGCCGCTGCGGCGGGGCGGAAGCCGGCCTGTGGTGCGGCCGGCCCGGCACGTCGTCAGCCCGCGGAGCCACGATTTTCGGCGGCGGTTCTTTCCCCAAGCCGGTCGGGCGGACTGGTGCGACTGGAAGTGGCAGCTTCGTAACCGCATCCGCGACGCGGGGAGCCTCCGCCGGGTCTTCGAGCTATCGTTTGAGGAGGCGGCAGCGCTGGACCGCATGAGCGGCCGGCTGCCCGTCGGAATCACCCCGTATTACGCTTCGCTGATCAGCCGCACGGATCCGTCCGACCCACTGCGGCGAACGATGGTTCCGGTCTTGAATGAGTTCACGCGAACAGAGGGCGAGGCGGATGACCCGCTCGGCGAGGACGCGCACATGCCGGTCCCGGGCCTGGTGCACCGGTACCCGGACCGCGTTCTATTTCTGGTGACGAACTTCTGTGCCACGTATTGCCGGTACTGCACCCGCGCGCGGCTGGTCGGTCAGACGGGAGAGTACCACTTCAACGCCGACCAGTACCAACGGGCCCTCGACTACATCGCCGCCCACCCGGAGGTCCGGGACGTGCTCCTGTCCGGTGGCGACCCGCTCACGATGGTGGACGAGCGGCTCGAGTGGCTGTTGGCGCGGCTCCGCGAGATCCGCCACGTCGAGTTCGTCCGCGTGGGGAGCAAGGTTCCGGCCGTCCTGCCGCAGCGTATCACGCCCGAGCTGTGCCGGACGCTCCGGAAGTATCATCCCCTCTGGATGAGCATCCACTTCATGCACCCCGCGGAGCTGACGCCGGAGGTCGGGCAGGCCTGCGAGCGGCTGGCCGACGCCGGCATTCCGCTGGGCAGTCAGACGGTGCTCATTCGAGGTGTCAACGACGACGTCGAGACGTTGAAGGCCTTGATGCACGGCCTGCTGCGGATCCGGGTCCGCCCGTACTACTTGTACCAGTGCGATCCCATTTCCGGTTCGAGCCATTTCCGCACGCCGGTCGAGCGCGGGCTGGAACTGATCCGGGGGCTGCGCGGCCACACCACGGGCTACGGCGTCCCCACCTTCGTGATCGATGCGCCGGGAGGCGGGGGCAAGGTCCCGCTCGTGCCCGATCCGGTGGTGGGCCGCAATGGCGACTTCATCCTCCTGCGGAATTATGAGGGTCACGAGTTCCGGTACCCCGACCCTCGGCCGCAGGAGTCCGGGTGCCCCGGTGCGGCTCCGGTGGAGCAGCAAGCATCGGAAAAGTGAGCCGCCGGCGGCGGATTGGGCCGCCGGCGGACCGGCCGCGTTCGTGGCCCGGTCGGAGCGCTGGCCAGCGTGGGCCGCTTCGAGTTTTCCAACCCGTTGGAAACAGCGCCATGAAAGTCGGGCTGACCTACGACCTGCGAGCGGAGTACCTCGCGGCCGGGTACGGTGAGGAGGAGACGGCCGAGTTCGACCGGCCTGATACGATTGAAGCCATCGAGCGGACGCTGCGGAGGATCGGGTACGAGACCGACCGCATCGGAAACGTTCGACAGCTGGTGCTGCGGCTGGCGGCCGGCGACCGCTGGGACCTGGTGTTCAACATTGCCGAGGGGCTGCGCGGCGTGGCGCGCGAGGCGCAGGTGCCGGCGCTGCTCGACGCGTACGAGATCCCGTACACGTTTTCCGACCCGCTCGTCCTGGCCTTGTCGCTGCACAAGGCGCTGACCAAGCGCGTGTTGCGCGATCTGGGGGTGCCCACTCCGGATTTTCACCTCGTCGAGACGGCGGCGGACATCGCCCGGGTTGATCTGCCGCTGCCGTTGTTCGCGAAGCCGGTGGCGGAGGGCACCGCCAAGGGCATCGACGCCCGTTCCAAGATCACCGGCCGGGCCGAGCTCGAGACCGTCTGCCGGCGGTTGCTGGCGACCTATCGTCAGCCGGTGCTGGTGGAGCGATTCCTGCCGGGGCGAGAGTTCACGGTGGGCATCACCGGCACCGGCGACGAGGCCGTCGCGATTGGTACGCTGGAAATCGAGCTGCTAAGCGGAGCCGAGCCCGAAGCCTACACCTACATGAACAAGGAACGCTGCGAGGAGCTGTGCCGCTACTCGCTCGCGCCGCCCGAATGGGCCTGGCCTGCGGAGGAGCTGGCCTTGCGGGTCTGGCGGGGACTCGGCTGCCGCGACGCGGGACGCGTGGACCTCCGCGCCGACGCGCACGGGCGGCTGTGCGTGCTCGAGGTCAATCCGCTCGCAGGGCTGCACCCCGTGCATTCCGATCTCCCGATTCTCTGCACCGCCGTGGGGATGCCATACGAGGAACTGCTGCGGCGGATCATGGACTCGGCCTGTCGGCGGATCGCAGCGATGGCGCCTGCGCGGCCGCATGCCGCACCCGGCCGAGCGCGATGAGGAGCGTGCGCGCGGCGATGAACGTCGTCATCCTGCACGAGGCCGTTCCACCCGGGGCGCGGGAAGACGAGCTTGACGTGCTCGTGCAGGCGGATGTGGTGGGGCGGGCGTTGTCGATGCTGGGGCACGAGTCGGTGCGGCTGCCGCTCACGCTGGACTTGCGGGCGGGGTGGGAGGTGTTGGAGCGGTCCCGCCCCGACGTCGTCTTCAACCTGGTCGAATCGCTCGGGGGCTATGTGCGGCTGCTGACCTGCGCCAGCGCGTTGCTGGACGCGCTGCGGATCCCGTACACCGGTTCGCGGACCGAAGCGCTATTCGTGACGACCGACAAGGTCCTGACCAAGCGGCTGCTCTGCTCGCACGGCTTGCCGACGCCCCCGTGGTACGCGCCGAATCAGCCTGTGCCGCCGCCGGGCCGCTACATCGTCAAGGGCGCTTGGGAGGAGGCCTCCGTAGGGATCGATGACACGTCAATCGTTGATCTGCGGACGCCGCGGGACTTCGCGGCCGCCGTGGCCGACCGCGGAGCGGCCCTCGGCGGAGAGGCTTTCGCCGAGGCGTACATTGACGGGCGGGAGTTCAACCTTTCGCTGCTGGCCCGGCCGGAGGGTGGTGCGGACGTGCTGCCGCCGGCTGAGATCGACTTCAGCGCGTTCCCGGCGGGCACACCGCGGATCGTCGGATACGCCGCAAAGTGGGAGGCCGCGTCGTTCGAGTACCAACACACTCCGCGCACCTTCGACTTCTCCCCGCGCGACACGCCGTTGCTGGCGGAGCTGCGCCGGCTGGCGGCCGCCTGCTGGGACTTGTTCGGCCTGCGCGGCTACGCCCGCGTGGACTTCCGGGTGGATGCCGCGGGGCAGCCTTGGATTCTGGAGATAAACGCCAACCCCGGCCTCGCTCCGGACGCCGGGTTCCCCGCGGCGGTCGCCCGGGCCGGGCTGACCTTCGAGGACATGATCGCGCGTGTGCTGGCGGATGCGCTGCGGCCGTGAGCTGGCGGCCACCCGCGGCCGGAGCCGGCGCAGAGTCCGAGACTCGCTGATGGAAACGGACGCCATCGTGCTGCGGGATGTCGTGCGGCCGGGGGATCCGGCGGCGGTCCGCGCAATCGTCCGCTCGAGCGGCTTTTTCCACGATCATGAGGTCGAGGTCGCCGTTGAGCTGGTCGAGGACTGGCTGAGCAGGGGCGCGGCGAGTGCCTACCGCTTCGTGCTGGCTGATGTGGCCGGCCGGCCGGTGGGCTATACGTGCTACGGCGAGATCGCCTGCACGGTGGGCAGTTACGATCTGTACTGGATCGCCGTGCATGCGGACTGGCGCGGGCGAGGGCTGGGGCGGCGTTTGCTTGCCGAGACGGAACAGCGCATCGCGGCGGCCGGCGGTCGCCGCATCTACATCGAAACCTCAGCCCGGCCGCAGTATGAACCGACGCGGAGGTTTTACGAGCGGTGCGGGTACCGAGCGGAGGCGGTGCTGGCGGACTTTTACGCCCCTGGCGACGGCAAGGTCATTTTCTGTAAGGTGCTGTCGCCCTGACCGACGCTAGAGCGGAGCATTCGTGCGCTCGCCGACGGGGTGCAAGAGCGCTTCAGGGCGACCGGAGAACGTCCGCCGTGCAGGCACCGACGGTCACTTCAGCCGCGCCATCAGCGCCCGCACACGCTCGACCTCGACGGGGTTGGCGGCGACGCCGCCAGACTTGAACGCGGTGCCGACGATGAACCCGTCGGCCCATGGCAGGAAGTGCTCGATCGTCGCCGCGGTGATTCCGCTGCCGACGAGCACGGGGGCCTCGCCGGCGGCGGCCTTCGCGCGGCGGACCTGTTCGATATCGGTGGGGCGGCCGGTGCCGGAGCCTGTGACGATCACAGCGTCGGCGCCACCACGTTCGAGCGTATCCTCAACATCGAGTTCGATGGCCCGCGGCGCTCCGAGCGCCGCCGAATGTTTGACGGCCACGTCGGCCAGGACGCGCACGGCAGACGCGCCGAGCGCCACCCGGTCGCGCAGGATTTCGTGCGCTTGTCCCGCGACGATGCCCTGATCGGTCACGCGGGCGCCGCAGAGGACGTTCACGCGGATCATCGCAGCGCCGACCGCGTGAGCGATGGCCAGCGCCGCCCGGCCGTCATTGCGCAAGACGTTGATTCCGAGCGGGACGTCGCAGCGGCGGCGCACCTCGGCCGCCACCGTGGTCATGCTGGCGATCACAATCGGCGGGACGGGGCCGGGGTAGAAGGGCGTGTCGCAGAAGTTCTCGAGCATCAGCCCTTGGACGCCGCCGCTCACCAGGGCGTCAGCGTCACGCAACACCCGGTCGATGATCGCGGGCATGGCGTCCGTGCACCGCGGTGCGCCGGGCAGCGGCGGCAGGTGCAGCATCCCGATCACGGGCCGCAACCCGGCCCACGCTGGCAGGATCGGCCGGCTCATGCGGTGCAGCGTAAACCCGGTCGACGCCGTGCGGCAACAGGCGCAGAGCCAAACGACACGGACGGGCCCTTCGCCCAAGCCCACCGCCGGCCGCGGCCGGCTCGTTTCTGCGGGGGCGGAACCCGCCTCGCTGCCGCCGGGGCCTGAAGCCGCGGCCGACCGGGCCTGCGGGCGCGGCTGGCCGGTTCTCCCAGAGGCTGCGCCGTTCCTCCTCCGCCTGCTTGCGGCTCTCCAGCGCGCTGCCGCGGCCGGGTCGCTCCGGGCCCGGCAGTTCGTCCGAATGCTCAGCTTCCTACCAGCGCGACGAACGCATCGATGTCGTCGAAGTTCGCCAGTCCGTCGCCGTTGCAGTCCGCATTCAACCATCGGCAGTGCGGATAGGCCGCCTCGTAGCCCGCCTGTCCGGTCAGGGCGATCACGAAGGGGTCGATGTCGTCGAAGTTCACCACTCCGTCGCAGTTCAAGTCGCCGGGCAGCGCGACGTCGTAGACGAGCTCGACCGTCGCCGTATTCGACGTGCCGGCCGCGCTGGTCACCCGAAACGTCAGCCGGTCGGTGCCGGACGCCCCGGGCTGCGGGCGCAGCAGCCGCCAACCGCCCGTCGGTCCCGGCACGACCGTCGTCCGTGTGGGCGGCGTTACGATCTGGTAGGTCAGTGCGGTGGCCGGGTTGCCCTGTGTGGCGGGCAGCTCCAGCACGCACGGCTGGTCCCTCAGCAGCCGCTTGCGGAACCCGTACGCGACCGGCGGTGCGTCGCTGGGGTTCACGGCCGTCGTGGCGAGCGTGACCAGGTGCGGCGGGCTGCGCACCACGCGGCCGTCGCTGTAATAGGCCTCCCCGAACAGTCGCAACGGCCCGGCACCCAGCATGCGGCCGTGGATAGTCAGTGTCGCGGCAGCGCCGGCGGCCGCGGCGACGACCCGCCCGTTGTGCATGACGCGGACTTCCTCGACGCCGCTGCCGGTGGCGGTGACGGTGCAGACCAGCGCCGTCGCGAGATCGCCACTCGCGGGGGCGCTGAAAGCGACGCTCCGGCCCATGTTCGCGGTGGTCAGGCTGCCGACCCAGCGGCCGGTCGAGCGGGCCGGGGTGCTGTCCCACGCCAGCACGCGCACATCGTGCCAACCGTCGGACAGCGCGGCCGTGTTGACGGTGAAATTTCCGCCGGGGGGCGCCGTGCCGTGCGATCGGCCGTCAATGAGCAACTCATAGCCCGCGATGGCGGCGGTCGGGTGAGTCGTCGTCGCGCTGGGGGTAATCGTGATGACGCCGCTCGCCGGCCCGGCCGGTATGCCGCTCACACTGACGACGGGCAGGTGGGCGAAGGGCCGCGTGAGCGGATCGCCGTAGATCAGACCCTGGAACGGCGCGAACTCGAGACTGCGCAGCGCGGCCTCACCGAGCGAGGCGCCCTGATAAACGTACACGTGGAGGCGGGCGTGGGGGAACTTGCCGGTGTAGTTGCAGGGCTCGTCCACCGTGCCGTAGCTGGCGCTGGCGCCTTTCGCGATCCAGCGAGACACCTTCGTCTGCCACGGCTCGTCGAACTTGGCGGCGTAACTGGTAAGGTGGTCGCAGAACGCGCCGGGCCGCACGGTCATGCCCCAGGTGTCGATGGCCGGGCTGGCGGCGCCGGTCATGATGCCGACCGCGATCGAACCGCCCGGCGGCAACACGCCGTTGGGGATCGTGGCCGAAGCACCCAGCCCCCATAGGGACCACTTGACCAGGTCGTATTGGGGGAACCGGACGTTGCGGGCCGGGTCGGAGGCGTTGTTCATGAAGTAGAACGTGCCGACCGGGAACGCCCCGTCCGCCGCAATCGAGCGGTCGATCAGTGTGACGAGCTCCGCGACCGTATTGCCGCGGGCGCCGGTGTGGCCGAGCATCGCCCCGATGAAATACCGCCGCGCGGCGCTGGACGTGCTGGGCTCGCCGTTCAGCCAGGCCGTCGAGCTGTCGAACGCCGTGGGCGTGTCCGTGTGGCTGAAATAGCGGTTCCCGTACCAGTACGCGAGCGTCCCGGTCAGGATTTCGTCCGCGACGAAGGCCAGGGTGTAGGCCGAGCCGATCGAAAAACGCGTGATCGGAGAGCAGCCGTCGGCGACCAGGCCGGCCGCGTTCACGAAGAATGGGCTGCCCGGCATCACGACGATGTAGTCGATGTGGTCGGCGATGCCCGCGTTGGCCAGGTGGCCGAACAGCGCGTCGCGGTTCTTGTCGGCGAACTCCGTGAAGTTGGTCGCGCCGGGGGCCGTGTACAGCACGTTCGTCTCGGGAATGTTCCGCGCGTGTCGATAGTAGTTGGTGATGTACAGACCGTCCGGACTGGCGGGATCGACGATCAGCAGCGCATTTTCCGGCGATCCGCCGGCGAGCGCGGCGGCCACGCCGACGAGCACGGACAGGACCGAGGCGGCCGACGACGCGAATCGCAACTCACCTCTCCGCATGCGTTCTTCCTCCGACTCCGGCAAACGAGCGTCCGATAATCGTGCACAATCGCCCACGGCGCACGCGCAGGCCTGCAAGGCTACTGGAATCATTGGCGGTGCGGCCGGGGGAAGCAAGGGAAAAGTCGGACGGGCGGCGCTCCCGGTCGTTATCGAACCGCCCCGCGGGAACGCTGCGGGCAAGGGGCACTCCGTACGGCAGTCGGCGCCTTTCCGATTGCCTGCGTTGACGGACGCTCGTGCGGTGTGAAGGATTGACTGAGTTGCGGGGCGGCGTGGGCCCGCGCGCGTCGCGGGCTGGCAAAGACTCGGACTTAAGGAGCGTCAGCGTGCGAAAAAACGGGCTGGCGGCCGGTCTGGTGGTCATCGGGGCGACGCTCAGCGGCGGCGTGGCGGCGGACACCCGTCCGGGTGGCGACTTGTGCGCGTCGGCGTACGTCATTCCTCAGTCCTTGCCGTTCTCTGACAGCCGGACCACCACGGGCTACTCCGACGATTACGATGCTGCGTGCCCGTGGGCGTCGAACGCGCCGGACGTCGTCTACGCGCTGACGCCGCCGCGCGACATGCAGATCGACGTGCTCCTGTGCGATTCGGCGTACGACACGAAGCTCTTCGTGTTTCGCAATCTGTGCGAGGCGGGCGGACTGGTCGCCTGCAACGACGATGCCTGCGGCGCGGATGGGTTGCGCTCGCAGCTCATCGCGCTGCCGGTCGTGGCGGGGGACACCTATTTCATCGTGGTCGACGGCTACGCCGCGGCGGCCGGTCCGTACACGCTGACCGTCCGCGAGACGCCGCAACCGCCGGCGTGTCCGGCGGGGAGCCTCTTCAGTCAGCCCGCGCACCAGCCGGCGGACAACTGGGTCGCCCGCCCGAGCGAGTCCGCCGCGGGCGACGTGCGCTTCGAGAACTTCACGGGCGCGGCTGGACCCATCCACGGCGTGCGGTGGTGGGGTTTTTATCTGCGCCCGCAAGGCTTCGGAAGCTGGGCTGCGTGCGAGGATCCCGCGGGGGCGTTCACGCTCGTGTTCCGCGCGGACCACGCCGGACAGCCCGGCCCGGTCGTGGCGACCTACACGGTCACCGCTGTCGTTCAGGACACCGGGCTCACCTACGGGCTCCAGAACTTTCCCCTACGACAATTCACGGTGGCGCCGCTGACCCCGCCGCTGAACCTCGTGAACGGCTGGGTGGGCGTGCGGGGCGAGGGGGCCGCGAACTGCTGGTTCCTCTGGCTCAGCGCGTCGGGCGGCGACGCGGTGTCTTTCCGGCTGCGGAGCGGCACCTGGGCCGCCGAGGCCACCGACCTGGGGCTGTGCCTGTTGGGCGGTGTGCCCAACACCGGGGCGTGCTGCTACGAGAACGGGACGTGTGCGCTCGTAACGCGCGCCGAATGCATCGCGCGCGCGGGTGATCTCAACTGCGACGGGCTGTTGAACTTCGACGACATCGACGCGTTCGTCCTCGCGCTCGGCGGGCAGGCGGGCTACGAGGCGGCGTGGCCCGACTGCCGCTGGCAGAATGCGGACTGCAACGGCGACGGCAGCGTCGATTTCGATGACATCGACGCCTTCGTCAGCGTGTTGAGCGCCGGCCACGGCCCGCGCGTCTGGCTGGGCGTGGGCACGAGCTGCACCGCCTGCGGCCCCGGCCGGCCCGACTAGGCGGCCGCGCCGCGGCCGGGGCTACGTTTCGCGTTGCAGAGCCCGGATCGGCGCGAGTTCCAGGATCAGAACCTTCTCTCCGTACGCCGCGAAACGGACCGACGCGCGCGTGTGCGGCGGCCCCGGCTGGATCCAGACGACCTGGCCGGGGCCGTAGCGGTCGTGTGTCACCAGCATGCCCGGTTTCCAGTGGGCGAAACGGGAGTCGGCGGCCGCCGCCGCGCCAGACGCGGAAGAGTCCGCGGGTGCGAGCTGCGCCGGCCGGGTGCGCGGGCCGCGCCCGGCGTGTTCGGCGGTGCCGTCGCGGCGCGGCCGGTCGTGAGGCGTATCGCCGGCGTCGTCGGAGAGCGGTCGGAGACGGCGCGGTTGCGTGGCGGGCGGGTCATCGCCCGGTTCGTCGGGCAGTACGCGGAGCCGACGCCGCGGGGCCAGCGCGGCGGCCTCGTCCGGCGGCAGGTCGTCGACGAGCGGCTCGACGCCCGAGGCGAGGGCCCGCACCCGCACGTCGGGCACCGGCGTGCGGAAATCGCGCCAAACGACGCGGCCGTCGTCCATTTCGCGCAGGAACTGGGACGGGGGGCGCGGCAAGGACTGCCCGCGCACCAAGCGATCGGCGACGGTGGTGAGGATCAGCCGCTCGCGGGCGCGCGTGCAGCCGACGAAGCACAGCCGCCGCTCCTCCTCCAGGTCGCCGTCGCCGCGCAGGGCGCGCTCGTGCGGGAGGAGGCCCTGTTCGAGGCCGACCAGCAGGACCACCGGAAACTCCAGCCCCTTGGCGGCGTGCAGGGTCAGCAGCAGCACGGCGCCCGCGCGTTCGTCCACGGCGTCCTGTTCGCTCGTGAGGGCCACGCGTTGCAGGAAGTCCAGCAGGGACGGCTCGGCCGCGTCCTGCTCGTATTTGAGGGCCGCCGTCACGAGCTCCTGCACGTTCGCCAGTCGGTCCTCGCCGCCGGCATCGCGCTCCTGCCGCAAGGCGTCCTCCAAGCCGGTCTGGCGCAGCACGGCGCTGACCGCTTCCGAGACGGCGGTCGTGTCCAGCGCGGCGAGTCGGTCGTAAAGCGCGGCGAACGCCGTCAGGCGACGCGCGGCGGCGGCGCCGAACAAGGCCCGCGCGTCCGCGTCGCGGAGCAGCTCGAGCAGCGGCCGGCCGCGCTCGTGACCGAGGATGCGGAGGCGCTCGACGGTCGTGGCGCCGAGGCCGCGCGGCGGGACGTTGATGACGCGGAGCAGCGCGGCGTCGTCGGCCGGGTTGACGATCAGCTTGAGGTACGCGAGCGTGTCCTTGATCTCGCGGCGGTTGTAGAATTCCAGACCGCGGGCGATGCGGTACGGGATGCCGCCGTCGCGCAGCGCCTGCTCCAGCCCGCGCGACACGGCGTTGACGCGGTACGCGATCGCGAGGTCGCTGTACGGGCGGCCGGCGGCGTGTTGCTGCGTGATGAACTCTGCGACGCGCGCCGCCTCGGCGTCGCTGTCGGAGAACTGCCAGACCTCGACGGGGACGCCCTCGCCCTGCGCGGTCCACAGCGCCTTGTGCTTGCGTCGGCGGTTGCACGCGATCAGCCGGGACGCCACCGCCAGCACATGTCCGACGGAGCGGTAATTCTGCTCGAGGCGGACCACCCGGGCGTTGGGGAAATCGCGCTCGAACTCGAGGATGTTGCGGATGTCGGCGCCGCGCCAGGCGTAGATGCTCTGGTCCGGGTCGCCGGTGGCGCAGATGTTCCCGTGCTGCTCCGACAGGTGGCGGGCGATCAGGTACTGCGCCAGGTTCGTATCCTGGTACTCGTCGATGAGCAGGTAGCGGAAGCGGATGTTGAGCCGCGCGCGCACCTCGGCCTGGTCCCGCAGCAGCGCGGCGACGCGCAGCAACAGATCGTCGAAATCGACCGCGTTCCGCGCCGCGAGGATCTGCTCATACGCCGCGTACACCTCGGCGACCGCGATCTGTTCGGGCCAATGCGCCGCCTGGCGCGCCGCCTCCGGGGTCCGCAGCTCATTCTTGGCGCGGCTGATCGCCGCCCGGATTTCGTCCGGCCGCAGGTCCTCCCCGACGCGCGCCACGGCCACGGCCTCCTTCACCGCCCGCAAACTGTCGTCCTCGTCGTAAATCGTGAAGTTCGGCTGAAGGCCGACCAGCGCGCCGTACTCGCGCAGGAGCCGCACCCCCAGCGCGTGGAACGTGTACACCCACATCCCCGCGCCCACGCCGAGCTCGGTGATGCGGCGCTTCATCTCGTCGGCTGCTTTGTTCGTGAACGTGATGGCGAGCACGTTGCGGGCCGGCACGCCCGCGCGGACGAGGTACGCCGCGCGCCGCGTGATAACGCGGGTTTTCCCGCTGCCGGGCCCGGCGATGACCAACAGCGGCCCGTCGCGGTGCGTCACGGCCTCGCGCTGGGCGGGGTTGAGGTCGACTAGAAGCTCGTCGAGGGCGCGCCGGGTCATTCGTCGCTCGTCATATTCCCGCGGGGCCGGCGGCGCGTCTACGCCCGGACCGGAATCGTTTTCGGGGCTCGCATGAATCCCACCAGCCGGCCGCGCTCCGCCGCACTGCCCGCGCGCGAGCCACCGCCGAAAGTCCCGCTCGCGGCCGCGCCGATAGTATCAGCGGTTGCGGGGCCGTCGCCCGCGGATTACGAGCGAACGGTCAGTGAATCCCCGGCAGCGGCTCGGCGGGTGGAACCTCGGGCCCCAGGGAAAGGATGTGGCCATGTTTTGGGTTGCCTTCTTTACGATTATCGCCGTGTTGATCTCCGGCCTGATCGCGTTCGCGTAAATCCGTCAGAGACCACAACGCGAGCGGCCGGTCACCGGTGGCACGCCGGCGGCCGGCCGCACTACGCGTCGGCGAGGGCACTCAGCAGGCGGCCCACCCGCAGCCGTGGCACTTCCGGCAGCCCTCCTGCAACGAGAGCGTTCCGCCGCACTCCGGACACTTGACGGCGTAATGCGCGGCCGAATCGTGGCGGTGCCGCAGCGCAGCCGGCGCGTCGCAGGGGTCCGCCGCGCATGAATCGGCAGTGACGGCCGACGTGCACGTCGGCCGGGCCGCCTCGAAGGCCCGGAGCTCGGCCGGGCCCGGGGGCTCCGTGAGTTCTTCGTCGAGCACCGCGACCGACACACCATCATCCGACGCGACGTGGCCGCCGCGGCGGCCGTTTCCGCGGCCGTTCGCACCCGCGGACGAATACGCGGCGCGGGGAGGCTGACTGCGCGTCACGAGCGGAGTGCGGGAGGCGGTCAGCGGCCGCTCGACCCATCGGTCGGCCGCGGGCGTCGCACTCCGGGGGGCCGCGGCGACGCCCGTGAGGGCGGGCGGCGACACGGGGCGGTCCAGCGGCGTGTTGTCCGGCGTGTGGGGCGCGGGCCGTGGGTTGTCGAGCTCGGCCGGATCGATTTCGCCCAGCAGCAGAGCGCGGAGGCCGAAGCGTTCCTTGGCGCGGGCGTACTTCTTCAGCGCGCAGGCCAGACCGTCACCCAGGGACATGATCCGTCCGCTGCGGGTCGGGATCTGGAGCGACGTGCCGATGCCCTCGAGCTGCCTGATGACGAGCCGCAGGCTGCCGCCGGACCGGAGCCAGAGCGAAATCAAACGGCAGATGGCCTCCAAGTCGCTGTTGGCGACGTCGCCGCCCTTCCCCAGCTGCGCGAAGACCTCGAGCTCGCGGTCGGTGCGGGGCTCGACCGTAATCTTCACATGCATGTTGCCGAACGGCGTCATCTGCCGGATACGCAGGCCGCTGACGATCTCGGGCAGGTCCATGGGCTCGATGTGCGGCGGTCCGGGCGGAGGCGGAGGGGCGGCGGCTCCGGTCGCCTCGGCGGCCACCCGCTTCGCGGCGTCGTCCCGTTTCAGAGCCATCGGTTGTCCGCTGCGACAGTTGTTGCGATAGACGGTCACGCCCTTGCAGCGCAGCTCGTACGCGAGGCGGAAGATCGTCTCAACGTCTTCGCGGGTGGCTTCCTCGGGGAAGTTGATCGTCTTGCTGATGGAGGCGTCGCAGTGCTCCTGGAAGGCGGCCTGCATGCGCATGTGCCACTCGGGGGAGATGTCGTGCGCGCAGACAAACACCCGGCGGACATCCTCGGGAAGGCCTTCGATGTGGGCGAGGGTGCCCTCCCGGGCGATGCGTTCGATCAGGTCGTCGCTGTAGAAGCCCCGCTGCTGGGCCACCATCCGGAACGTTTCGTTGACCTCGACCAGCGGCCGGTCGCCGCCCCGCTGACCCTTCAGCACGTTGCGGATGAAGGCCAGCGAGAACAGCGGCTCGATGCCGCCGGAGCAGTTGGCAATGATGCTGATGGTGCCGGTGGGAGCGACCGTTGTGACGGCTGCGTTGCGCATCAGCCGGTTATGCCGCGTCTGCCACACGCTGCCCTTCCAGTTCGGGAAACAGCCGCGCTCGCGCGCGAGCTGCTCGCTGGCGTTGTGCGCTTCCTCGTTGACGAATCTCATGAACCGGCGGCCCCATTCGACGCCGGCGGCGCTGTTGTACGGCACGTTGAGCTTGAACAGGGCGTCCGCGAAACCCATGATGCCCAGGCCGATCTTGCGGTTGCCCCGGCAGATTTGCTCGATCTCCGGCAAGGGGTAGTTGTTGGCGTCGATGACGTTGTCGAGAAAACGCGTCGCCAGATGCACGTCGGCCCGCAGGGCGTCCCAGTCGACGTCCGCCGTCGGGGTGCAGGCCGCGCGCACGTAGAGGCCGAGGTTGATGCTGCCCAAGTTGCAGGCCTCGTAGGGCAGCAGGGGCTGCTCGCCGCACGGGTTGGTCGCTTCGATACGTCCCAGGTGCGGCGTCGGATTGTGCTCGTTGATCCGGTCAATGAACACCACGCCCGGCTCGCCGGTCTGCCACGCGTGGTCGACGATCAGGTTCCAGATGTCGCGCTTCGTGTAGATGCGGCCGTGCAGCTCCGCCGGCAGGGGCCCGGTCATCCGCGGGGAGCGGAAGTAACGCTCGCGGGCGGTGGGGGCGACCGGCTCCACACAATCGATCGGGATCAGGTCGCGGATGTCGTACTTCCAGATGTCGAGTTCGCGCGGGAGCACGAAGGCCTGTCCGGTGCGCGGGTTGCGGACGATGTGAGGCGAGTCGGGGTCGGCCCGGTATTCCTCCATCCACCCGTCCGTGATCTTCACCGAGATGTTGTAGTTCGTGAACTGGTTGAGGTCCTGCTTCGCGTGCAGGAACTTGAGAATGTCGGGGTGATGGATGTACATCATCCCCATGTTCGCTCCGCGCCGGAACGCGCCCTGCTGGATCGCGTTGGTCGCTTCGCTGAAGGCTTTCCAGAAACTGATCGGCCCGCTGGTCGTACCACCGCTCGACTTGATGAAGTCGCCGGTCGGGCGGAGTTCGTCGAACGCGAACCCCGTCCCCCCGCCGGCCTTCTGAATCAGCGCCGTGTGCTTGATGCTGTTGAAGATGTCCACGATCGAATCACGGACCGGGAGCACGAAACAGGCCGACAGCATGCCCATCTCTCGGCCGGCGTTCATGAGCGTCGGCGAGTTGGGCATGAACGCGCCGCGGGTCATCAGGTCGTAGAAGGCGGTTTCCCACCGTTGGCGGTCCACTTCGTCGGCGCCGTACAGCAGCTCGGCGTCGGCAATGGTGCGCGCCACGCGACGAAAGAGGTCCCCCGGAGTCTCGATGCAGGCCCCCGACTCGTTCTTTTTGAGGTAGCGGGCCTCGAGGACCTTGCGGGCATTCTCCGTCAGTTGGGGCTCATCCGTGAGCCGCTTACCACCGCTGGAAGGCATCCATGACATCCGCGTACTCCGTTATGGGGATGACCGTTGTGACCAATTTACAGTATGCCTCTGCCGGCATTTCACCAGGCGCCCCAAGATGGGCGGGGCTGCCCACCATATTTAGTGGGCAACTTTGAATATAGCTCAAGATGTGGGGGGCGTCAAAAAATATCTTCAACAGAAAGAATTTGTGCGCAAGATCTTCGTACTCAACATGTTGTGTCAAACGACTCCGTTTCAACAATTCTATGAGTTACGTCCCTTGGCGGGCGACTCTCCCAGATAATTATACCTAACTTTATTATAACTTGAGGTAAGTCCGGGATCGATTTCGAAGCGGAGAAACCGCGTCGGGCGACGAGCCCCGACGGCTGGTGGCGGGTCACTCGGGGTTGCCGGTCAAGAGCCACCCCTGCGGCGCCGGTCGGAACCTGACGCCCGATATCAGCTCAACCGGGTTGCCGGTCGAGAGCCACCTGAGCAAGCAGGGCGGCCCCAATCGGGAGGGCCGCTTCGTCGATGTCGAACTTGGGGTGGTGATGCGGGTGGCAGCAACCTTTCGCTTCGTTCCGGCCGCCGAGGAACAGGAAGGCCCCCGGGACCTTCTGGGCGTAGTAGGCGAAGTCTTCCCCGCCGCCTTGCGGGGGCATCGTGACGATATCGGACTCAGCGATGCCAATGGCTCGCGCGGCGGCGAGCGCTCGCGCCACGGCGTTCGCGTCGTTGACGACGGTGGGATAGCCATCCCGGATCGCGACCTCCGCCGCCGCGCCGTAGTTGCGGGCGACGCCGGTCGCCAGCTCGTGAACCCGAGCACAGACGATCGCCCGCACCGATTCGCTGAGGGTGCGAATGGTGCCGCGGAGTTCGACGGTCTCCGGGATTACGTTTCCGGCCGTGCCGCCGTGCACTTGTGTGATCGAAACGACGGCGCTGTCGGTCATCGCGATGGACCGGCTGACGATCGTCTGAAGAGCCAGAATCACCTCGGCCGCGACCACGATCGGGTCCACGCATTGCTGCGGCATCGCGGCGTGGCCGCCGCGGCCGCTGATCGTGATGCGCAACTCGTTGGTCGCCGACATGAAGGGCCCGACCCGGGTGCCGAGGGCGCCGACCGGCATCTGCGACCAGATATGCAGACCGAAGACGTCGGCAACGCCGTCGAGTACGCCCGCCGCCACGAGCGGCGCTGCCCCGCCGGGTGATCGTTCCTCGCTGGGCTGGAAAATCAGTCGAACGGGGGCCCGCAGTTCGGAGCGGCGCCCGGCCAGCAGAGCAGCCGCGCCGAGGAGCATGGCCATGTGCGCGTCGTGGCCGCAGGCGTGCATGACGCCCGGTCGCCGCGATGCGTACGGGGCGCCGGTCTCCTCGTTGATCGGGAGCGCATCCATGTCGGCGCGCAGGGCCGTTGCGGGGGCGGCCGTCGAAGGATCCGGCAGCAGGTCGGCCGTCAGGCCATGGGTGCCCGCGATCTGTTCGCGGGGCTCGTAGCCGAGTCGCCGCAACTCCGCGCTGATGTAGGCGGCCGTTTCCGCCTCCTCTCCACTGAGTTCCGGGTGGGCGTGCAGGTGGCGACGCCAAGCCGTGAGAGTGTCCGACAAGGCTTCCGCGGCGGCACGAATCGGTGAGGACATAGCACCCGGAGTATAGCGACGACACGGCAGGCAGCACGACCGCCCGGCCCGATCGGCGCCGCTGGGCCAGCGGATTCGCCGGGAGCGGGGTCCGCGGTATAATCCGCGGCCATCATGAGTCACGGCACTGCCCAGGGGCCGGCGTTGCCGGCCGCGGAGCTTCGCCCCGCTCAAATAGCGGCCGCGGACCCGCGTGTGCCGGCCGAGGCGCGGCGGCGGCGCCGTGTGCGACTGATCAACCCCAACTCGCCGCTGTCCACGATCACGATGCCGAGCGTGATCCGGCGGATGACGTTTACTCGGAAGGCGTTGTTCGCTCCGACGGGGCTGATGATCTGTGCGGCCGTCACGCCGCCGGGGTGGGACGTGGAGCTGGTGGACGAATGCACGCTCGAACAGCCGCACCGCGCCAAGGCCGACGTGGACCTGGTGGGCATCTCGGCGATGACGACGCAGGCCCGGCGGGCGTACGCCATCGCGGATGAGTACCGGGCGCTGGGCGTGCCCGTGGTGATGGGCGGGATTCACCCCAGCGCGCTGCCCGAGGAAGCCCTTGGGCACTGCGACGCGGTCTGCCGGGGCGACGCAGAGGCGACCTGGCCGCGGGTGCTGGCGGATTTCGAAGCCGCGGCGGGCCGCGGCCGCCGGCCGGTGGAGGGGCTGCGGCGCGTCTATGACTGGGCGGAGGCGCCGCCGGCGCCGATCGCGACGCCACGGAAGGACGTGATCCGGGCCGCGGACTACCTCGTCGCCAATCCCATCCAGACGACGCGCGGCTGCCCGCACACGTGCAACTTCTGCACGACGCCGGCGGTCTTCGGCCGCAAGTTCCGCCAGCGGGCGGTGGCGGACATCGTGGCGGAGATCGAGGCCGTCAACGCGGTGAAGAAGCCATGGTGCTACATCTTCGCCGACGACAACTTCGGCGGGAATCAGGCGTGGGCGCTGGAGTTGTGCGAGGCGCTGCGACCGCTGAGGATCGGTTGGGCGTCGCAGTGCGACATATTGATCAGCAAGAACGACCGGCTGCTGCGAGCGATGCGGGCCAGCGGGTGTCAGGGGCTGATCCTGGGGCTGGAGAGCCCCAAGGTCGACACGCTGCGCGAGGCGGGCAAGAAGTTCGTGCAGCCGGATACGTATGAGTGGCGGATCCGGAAGATTCAGAGCCACCGGATCGGCCTATGGGGGGCGTTCATCTTCGGCTTCGACCACGACACGTGGCAGGACTGCCGGGCCGCGTGCGACTTCGCCCGCCGGATGAACTTGGCGATGAGCTGTTTTCCGATCCTGACGCCGTACCCCGGGACCGAATTTTTCCGGCAGTTCGAGCGGGAAGGGCGGCTGCGGACGCGCGACTGGGAGCAGTACAACGGCGCATCGGTCGTGTTCGAGCCGCGGCGGATCACGCCGCGCGAGCTGCGGCATGCGCAGATGGCCGCATTTGCGGAGTTTTACTCGCTGCGCTCCGCCGTTCGACGGCTGGGGGTTTGGCCGCCAAAGACGAAGGCGTGGATCGCGAACCTCGCGATCTGGAAGGGCATCCGCTACTACTATCGCTGGCGCGGGCGGCCGGTGCCGCGGTTTCGCGATTTTCTCGAGCGCGACAGCCAGGCGTGGGAGTACCCGCCGGAAAAATGGGAGCAAGAGCTGTCGCCGGGCGAGCAGTGGCTCGAGGCTGCGGCGCAACGGGACGCCGAGCGCGACCGCGCGTTCGGCGTCCGGCTGAGCGACGAGGCGGCGGCGTGCGCGGGCTGCGGCGCGGTGGGAGCCATGGCGGTCAGCGCGCTGGCTGCGGCTCACCCGCTGGTTCAGGTGGCGATCGAGCCGCCGGCGGATGCCACGCGGGACACCCGGGCGGTCGAGCGGAGCGAGTCGTGACGAGACGGCCGGAGCTACGGACGTTGCCGCTTGCCGGGCTGATCGGACTGGCCCTCGGTTGCACTGCGCCCCAGCCGGCGCGCGGACCGGCGACCACGGAAGCGCCGGCCGCGGCCCCCTTGGTTCTGCCGCTGGGGGAGTGGACGGGCGTCGGCCGCTATTGCGTGCTGGAGAACCTGCCGGCGGCCACGACGCAGCCGGCAGAGCTGAGGTTCCGCTCGGGTCTGTACCCGACGAGCCTGAAAATCGAGCGGACAACGCTGGCGGGCGAGCTCGTGCTGTGTATCGACATTCTGTCACTCAATGAGATGAACGGTCCGAAAGACCGGACCCAGATACTGATCTATCTCGACCCGGAGCCGTCGGCCGCGGCTGGTGCACCGCTCCAGTTGTACCGTGTCCGGCAGGCCGGTTTTTCGTTGGAAGAGGGCGCCGAGATGCAGTTTCAGACCGGCGGGGCCGGCATCGTCGTGAGCCTGATGCGGGACGCGGGCGACACGGTGCTGCGCGTCGAGAGCGGCCAGTTTCTGGATTGCCTGCGTTTCCGGGGGACGCGCCTGACGAAGGATGGCGTGTTCAATGACGGCCGTTCGCTGCGGATTTACTGGTCGGAGACGCTCGAGCGGCAACGGTAGCCGGCGCGGCGCGCGGGGGCCCGGAACGTTCGCGTGGAAGTCGGAATGAAATCACACCGCGAGGAACTCTGGTTCGAGCTGCCGACGCGGCGGGGCTTCGTGAACATCACACCGCAGGTCGAGGCCGCAGTTCGCGCCAGCGGTGTGCGGGAAGGGCTGGTGCTCGTGAACGCGATGCACATTACGGCCAGCGTCTTCGTCAACGACGACGAGCCGGGGCTGCACGCGGACTTCGAGCGCTGGCTGGAACGGTTGGCGCCGCATGCGCCCACCGCGCAGTACGACCACAACCGCACGGGCGAGGACAACGCCGACGCCCACCTGAAGCGGCAGGTGATGGGACGCGAGGTCGTCCTGGCGATCACGGCCGGCAAGCTGGACCTCGGGCCGTGGGAGCAGGTGTTTTACGGCGAGTTCGACGGCCGGCGCCGAAAACGCGTGTTGATCAAGGTCGTGGGGGAGTGAGCGAAGCGGCGGGGTGCTCGGGGAGCGCGCCGCCGCGGCGTCGCGAGCCACCGCTTGGCTGCCGGCGCGCCGGGACGCGGTGACTCCGGACGCGGCCTCGGTCGAGTCCGCGGCTGCGGCTTTTCGACCCGGCGCTACAAGGTAAGCAGCGGGACGCGGCCGCGCACCGACGGCATCACGGCGACCGCGGGCAGCTCGCCGCGGCGGTACGCGGCCACGTCGAGCGGGAACAGCGGCCGCCCATCGGGCGTGATCAGCTCGCCGCCGGCCGCCGCCACGAGCACCGCCCCGGCGGCGAGATCCCACAAGCGGGGGTTGTCGGCGAACATGGCATCCAACTCCCCGGTCGAGACGAGCGCAAGGTGCAGCGCCGTCGAGCCAAGGTTGCGGCAGATGCAGTGGGCGAGCCATTGCTCGACGAGCGGCAGCAGGGCCGGGGTCGGATTCGAGGGCAGGCCCACGACGGGCTTGAGGGACTGACCCTGCACCCCGGCGGGCGGGCCGGCGGGCGGGCACGGCTGCTCGTCGCGGAACAGACCGGCGGCGCAATCCGCGGACCAGAGCATGTCGCGCGGGGGGTCGTACACGGCGCCGGCGACGGGCCGGCCGGCGTGCAGCGCGGCGACCGAACAGGCGTAGAGCGGGATGCCGCGGACGAAGTTCCGGGTGCCGTCCAGGGGGTCGATGGCCCAGGTGATGCGGCCGTTGTCCGGCGGCGGCGCGCCGTCCAGCACTTCGCGCGGCAGGGATTCCTCAGCGATCAGCGCGTCCTGCGGGCGGGCCGCGCGGATGCGGCGGATGACCTCCACCTGCGCGGCTTCGTCGGCCTCGCTGACCTCGCTGTGATCGGTCTTGAGGCGGACGCGCAGGGCGCGGGCGAAGAACGAGCGGGCCACGGTGCCACCGGCGCGGGCGGCGGTTTCCGCCAGTCGGCGGAGGGCCGTCAGTGCCGCGGCATCCAGCGGAGGCACGGGGGGCGGGTCGGTCAAGGCTTGCGCCTGCCTTTCCGGGCCTCCTCGCTTTCGCGCAGCGCGTCGGCCTTGCGCTGCCACTCCTCGGCTTGCGCGGCCAGGCGCTGGAAGAAGCGCCCGAGCAGGCCGGGCGGCCGGGGTTCCCGCGGCGTCGCGACGGCGGCGCGGGCCTGCTCGCGCTCGAGTTGGCGACGGATCAGGAGAGACTCGGCGATGCCGAAAATGTTGGTGGCCATCCAGTAGAGGTTCAGCCCGGACGGCAGGCGGTACATCATCAGGGGGAACACGATGGCCATGACGTAGGCGATGATCTGCTGCTGGCGCATCTGCTCTTCGGGCGTCAGTCCGCCGGTCCGCTTGCCGCCGGCCGGGGGCGGTGGGGGCTCGGCGGACTTCTGGAACTGCGGTTTGGGCATGTACTTCTGCTGAAGCCACATGCTCACGCCCATCAGAAGCGGCAGCAGGTTGAGCGAGTCGATGTCGCCCATGAGCCAGCTCAGCACGGGGATGGTCACGGCAGGGAACGTCAGGATCGCGTCTGGGGCGGACAGATCGCGGATCCAGTACCCATCGAACGGGGCATGCCGCAGGTTGATGTCGGTGTTCAGCCCCGACCAGAGCGCCACCAGGATGGGCATTTGCAGGAAAAGCGGGATGAACGCGACGAAGTTCGACATCGGGTTCACGTGCTCTTCGGCGAAGAGCTTCATCATCTCCTGGTTCTGGCGCACCTTGTCATTGGCGTACTTTTCCTTGATCGCCTGGAGTTTGGGCTGGATGCGGCTCATGGCGGCCTGCATCCGGTACATGCTTTTCTGCTGGAAGACCGTCAGCGGGTGCAGCAGCGTGCGGACGATGATGACCAGGATGATGATCGCGATGCCGTAGTTGCGGACCACGGACTGAATCGCGCCGAGCAGACCGATCATCAGCTCGCGGAGCCACTCGAACTGGCAGCAGCAAGCCTGCGTGTCCGGCGCCTGGGCGAGCTGGTAATGCAGCCCCAAGGGGTCGGCGTAGGCCGGGTTGACCTTGCTCAGCCGGTCGGCGTCCTTCGCGCCCGCGTAGATCTCCAGCGGGACGCGGAGCACTTCGCCGGCCGCCAGCGTCCGCGGAACGGTCGTCAGGCGGGCGAGCAGGTCGCCTTTGTGCTGGCCCGTGCGGTCCACGACCAGCCCGTGCAGGCCCGCGATGTAGTCCACCTGCGGGCCGTTCACCGGCAGGGGCCGCGTGAACGCGCCGAAGTATTTGTTGGTCAGCGCGAACCAGACCAGCGGACCCTTCTCGGGCACCGTCAGCCGGACGGGGTCGTTTTTCAGCGTGGCGTCCAGCAGCTTGGCATGCTGGTACACCTTGTTCAGTTCGACGGTCGTCTTGTCGAGTTGCGCCGCCAGCAGCGACCGCGTGTCGTACTGAAGTCCTTCCTGGGGGATGCCCAACGGCCCGTGCTGCTCCACCCAGACCGTCAGCGGCTGGGCCCCGACATTCTGCACGGCGAGCGTCAGATCCAGAATCGGCTGGTCGGGCCGCAGGGTGTAGCTCTTGACCAGTTCGAGCACGGGGCGACCGTCTTCCGTGTTGCGCAGCACCGTCCGGAAGACCGCCCGCCGCGGCCCCGTCTCGACCGTCTCCCAGGCGATTCGCGCCACCTCCCACGAGCGCGGCTCGGGATCCTTGATCCAGACCCGGTTCGTCGTGTAGGAGAACCACTCGACGCCCTCCGCCCAGACCGGCGTCAGCAGCGCATAGGCGTCGTTGCCCTCGGGATGCACGCGGTACGTGAACCGGCCGCGCTTGTCCTTGCGCCAGAGCTGCACCCGGGCCACGGAGGCGCCGCGGGGATCAAGCTCGACGCGCAGGGCGTCGTCCGCGGCGCCGCCGAGGATGACCGGCTCGAGGTCGGCGCTCGCGACGAAGGCGTACGCGGGCGGCGCGGCGGCGGGGGCGGTGCTGGCCGTCTCGGCGGCGGCGCCGGACTCGGGTGCGGCCGCGGGGCTCGGGGGCGGTGTTGAGGGG
>Ga0209101_1000073_pt1 | contig 81729 bp, 57 predicted proteins | sample ConPoolayeCmetaG_FD_185481 | JGI IMG/M metagenome (GOLD analysis project Ga0209101, IMG submission 185481) | Hot spring microbial mat communities from California, USA to study Microbial Dark Matter (Phase II) - Cone Pool mat layer C metaG... ... | reverse complement strand
CACTACAGGCAACAGTGTAGGGCAACTGCGAGCAGTTGCCCTACAACCGACGTCGCCACGACCGGCCACAGCCTGCTCTCGCCACCGTCTTGTGCAAAAAAGTGACGGACACCCTTGGGTGGGATTCAACATTTGCCATAATTGCAGACCTGCGCTATACTCAGGAACCGGAGAAACCATATCTTCTAAGGCCTATCTGTAAGGATGCTGCTTGTACAGTTTTTCGGATAGGCCTAATAAGCGAACTTTGTAATGACCGGATAGCCGTGTGGTGATGGCGACGTTAGCCACTGACTAGTAACGCTACGTTGTGGAAGGAGAAAATGTATAGACCGAAGTCGAGTCCGTGGCTGCACGAATGGCCTGCTGTGGGAATCATCCGAAGCAAAAGAATCTGTGGTTGGCCGATCATTGTCATCTTATGTAAATTGACGGCAATCCTGCTCCTACTGGTGACCGGCGGCTGGACAGCGCCGGTCGCTGTTTTTGCCGCGCCGGCGACGCCCACCAACGGCGCTACCTTCAACATCACGTGGTCAACAAGCTGCGAGACGCCCCCCGCCGAAGCCGTGACCGCCCTTAAATACGCCGCCGGTCTCTGGGGAACGTGGATTTCGTCCACCGTACCCATCGAGGTCTCAGCCTGCTGGACCCCGAATCTGAGCGGTGGAGATGCACTGGGGACCGGGATGCCAGCAAAGTACATCTACAACTTCTCCGGCGCACCTATGTTGAACACGGCCTACCCCATCGCCTTAGCCAACGCACTCAGCGGCAGCGATCTCGACCCCACGCGCGCGGATATGACGTTGCAATTCCGATCTGACGTGGCGTGGTCCTTTGTGCTGACCCCGACGCACCTCACCGCTCCTGTTTACGGCGAAGACTTCGTCACGGTGGCGCTGCACGAGCTGGCGCACGGGTTGGGGTTCATCGGCAATATGTACGAGAGCTATAACGTAGGCTTTTGCGGCGATGGGCCTTATGGCTACCTCTATCCTTGCCCTACCCCTTACGACCGGTTCATTGTGGATAGTGCTGGCATTGCGCTCCTGAGCTACCTGCCTGATGACCCTTATGCGCTGGCGGCGTGCCTCAAGGGCGACGCCAACTTCGGCGGGCCCAACACCGTCATTGCCAATGCAGGCACAACGGCCAAACTGTACACGCCGACGAATTGGCAGCCCGGCAGCAGTCTTTCGCACCTCGACCAGAGCACATTCGAGGGTGGCGCAAATCGCCTGATGACGCCCAGTTACAGTGGCGTCACCCGCCACCCCGGCCCGGTGACGCTGGCCATTTTCCAGGACATGGGCTGGCTGCGCGCCGATGGCGTCCCCAACGTCGTCACGTCCGGCCCGCTGATTATAGGCGCGGGGCAAGTCGTCTCGATGACCGGCAACCTGGTCTGGTCAGGCTACGCCGGGCAGCCGATCAACTACACCTGGGCAGCGACGGAGCAGGTCACGACCACCCACCCCGGCCTGACAACCACGGATGAAATCACGTTCACCTGGGTAGCTCCGGGCGAGAAGCGGATCACGCTCACCGCTACGGATGGCGACGCTTCGGCCTCTGCCACGCGCGCAGCGCTCGTCTACAATGTAACCGCGAGCGGCTCGACGCAGGGCAACACCAACCACACCTACACGTTCAATGCCGCAATCGCGCCGGAGATTACAACCTTCCCCATCACCTACACCTGGGAAGCAACTGATAAAGCCCCCATCGTCCACGCCAACCTCTACCAGACCACCGACAGCGTCGCCTTAGCCTGGAGCATGCCGGGCACAAAGACCATCACCGTCACTGCCGCGATGGCCGGAGCGACGACACACGACGTCCATGAGATTGTGATTAAAGGATTGGTGCTGGATGAACACGTCTTTCTCCCCCTCGTGCTGCGACAATCCAGGTAAGGCTGCAGCGTAAGCTGTCAGCTTGCGATAACCACACCGACAGTAAGAGTAAGGTGTAGCGCAAGCTATTAGCCAGCGACAACAGGCAAACCGACAATTCAGTCTCTGTCAAGGAGGTACTTATGAACCGCCCAAGGCCCTCTGTATGGATGATGGTCAGCCTCGCCCTGATTGTCCTCGGCGGGCTGGCGCTGCTGCCCGGCGCGACGGCGCGCTCCGTTTCCGCACAAACGCCGCCGCTTTTCTCCGTCGAGATGGGCGCTGCCGCCCCACAAGCCATTGGCAATCCCGTGTCGGTTAAAAAGGATGCGGACGGCTACACCATCTGGACCTACGAGTACCCCGGAAGCTGGTGCGTACCGTTCTCACGGCTGCGCTGGCCCTTCAACCTGGGCGCACAAGACCCTACCGAACTGAGCGAGACGACGTTGATTCTGACCTTCTCCGAGAAAGCCTATGTTTTTGACGGGGAAGGCAATCCACGCTACACGGATCCCACCTGGGCCGTGGCGCTCAACGGCAAGCCCGGCCCGTGGGTGGATGGGGCATTCACTGGCGAGTGGAACATCATCGGCGCCGTTGGGACCACACCCACGTGGCCCAACGCAGTGCCCGTAGAACAGGAAGTCCCCTTCGACTACACCGAATTGATTGACGGCGAGAACAATCTCTGGTTTCAGCAACAAGACTTTTGCGGCTGTTCAGGATTGCCGGATTGCGCCTGCACGTGTTACAACCTGACCAAAGTGCAACTGCGCGCGTACGCTGAATTGGCCGTCAAAGAAGTGTGGCCGGCCCCTGGGACGCGCAATGTCCCCGTGCAGCCGGATCCCACTACAACGCTCCCCGAAATCCGCGTCACGTTCACTGCGATCGTTTCTGAGGCCACCGTGAACGAGAACACATTCCAGGTGTACTATCTCAACGATAAGCAGGAACAGGTCTATGTGGCCGGGAAGCCGCGTCGGATCAATGAGGTCGAATATGCCTTTATCCCGGATGCGCCGCTCAGGGATGGCATCCGCTACGAGGCGCATATCTGGGGCAAGACCGATGCGCTCATCTCAAATCACAATGACTGGGTTCAGGACCTGAGCGGCGGGCCGCTGGAATTCGGCAAAACCTGGTCGTTCTGGACGCTTCCCCAACTCGAAGTACAGCTGGAACCGGTGCAGGTGCTCGAAGATGAAACCCTCGTCGTCGGCAAACCCACCGCGCTGCGCGTGTTCCTCGCCAGCGCCAACTTCTACCCCGATGTGTGGTACAAGGATTTGTGGGAATATGTGGATGTGGAGGATATTCAGTTGACGTGGGCATCACCTGCCGGAACAGTTGTTGGCCCCATCTCGTGGCGCGCCGATGCCTCAAATTGGCATTTCGACTACACTAAAGAGACGGCGCGTCGCTTCCGCATCAACGACAAGGCCACGCGACTCGCCTCACGGGACAGCGTCAACTACTACGGCTTTACCCCCGAGGAAGTCGGGACGTACCTGTTCCGCGCGTCGGTCACAGTGCGCGATAGTCACGGCAAACTGCAGCGCTTCGCCGATGTGGAGACGCGCAATGCCGTCCAGACGCGCTGGCTGACCGTGCACTCGCGCGCGCTGGCGGTCGGAGAAGATTACGGCAAGGAAGGCGTGGTCAATCTGAGCAGCGTCGCCCTGGGCTACCGCAGCGGCGTACAAGCCATCTACCCGGTTCCCAACGTGCGGCTGGCGCAACCGGCCAGTGCCGTCCCTTACTACGCGCCGATAGGCTCCCTGGTGTGGAGTTCCGCGCCGGCTGGCGATTTGCAGCTCCTGAAAGCCCTGCTGGAACTGAACGCTCTGTGCGCCGCCACCTCCGGCTGCGATTTCATGGTCGGCTATGCGCCGGTAGCGTGGCTGGGTGACATCGGCCTCACCTCGCCGCGCCAGTCGTGGTACAGCATGTTGGTGCAGAATGCGTATTCCGGCCATTTCCGGTACATCACCGCCCACGAAGCCGGGCACCTGTACGGCTTCGAGCACGACACGCGCCAGGGTGGATTGGGATATGACGTACGCGCGCGTGCGGACCGCCGCATCAGCACCGCCTTAATGGAGCCGCGCAACCCGAAAACGCTGACGACCATCAACAGCTTTATGAACGTTGACCCGGTGGAATCGCCCCCGCCGGAGCGGCTGTGGATCGAATGGATCAACTATCGCGCGCTGTTGAACCGCCTAACCACCACCTCGCAGGCATTGCAAGAAACCACCCCGGCCGACCGGCTGCTGCTGGCAACGGGCATCATCACCCCCGTTACCGGCGAGGTGGAACTCGATCCCTGGTACCTGCTCGAACCCGGTGAATGGGAAGCGCCGCCCGCCGGCCCTTATCGCCTGGTTTTCCTGGACGGCGCGGGGCAGGAGATTGTCGGCTACACGCGCGCGTTCAGCAGCGCCACGACCTTGCAGCCAGCAGGCCGGGATGGTTGGGACTTACCTGCCGACACGCCCGCGCCGTTTGCGCTCAAAGTGCCCTTCCCGGCAGCGACGGCGCGCATCCAGATTCGCCGCAACAGCGATGACGCACTCCTGGCCGAACGGACGCTGAGCGCCACCCCGCCTGCCATCACCATCACCCCGCCGGTCAGCACTACCTGGACCGGCCCGCAGCCCATCGCCTGGGAAAGCGATCCCGGCCAGACGCGCCACTTCCTGGTGCAGGTCTCCACCGACAACGGCGCGACGTGGGAAGCGCAGGCGATTAACCTGCCCGGCACAGTCTTTACTCTCGAAACCGCAAGCCTGCTCAACACGACGCAGGCTTTGGTGCGTGTGCTCGCCACCGATGGCCTCAACACTGCTCTTGCGACGGCCGGGCCGTTCACCATCGCCAACCCCGTGGGTGTGGACTGGGTTTCGCCCGCGCCAGACGAGACGAACGTCAACGTGGATCAACCGCTCTACGCCGGGTTTCGCGTCGCGCTCGATCCGACGACCGTCAACAGCGCCACGTTTACCCTCACCGGTGGGCCGTATGGGACGGTGCGCGGCCTCATCCGTTACGACGAAGAGAGCCGCGAAGCTACGTTCATCCCCCAGACCCGGCTGGCCTACAGCACCACCTACACCGCGCACATCAGCACCGCGATTCAGACGCTCGACGGGACGCCGCTGGATACCGGCGCGACCTGGAGCTTCACCACCGAGCCGGACGTTTCCCCGCCGCGTCCTGACCTGCTCTCCCCGCCGCACGGCGCGCTCGACGTCCCCCGCAACACGGTCATCGCCGTGGTATGGGATCGCGCTATAGATGCCAGCACACTGACGACGGCAACCTTCCGGATGGCGGAGATGACCGGCAGTGTCATCACCGGCAGCGTGGCCTACGATGCCGCCACGCACACGGCAACCTTTACGCCAAACGCACTCCTCGCGCCGTACACCACCTACGTCGTCACGCTCACCGCCGGGATCAGCGACACGCTGGGAAATGCCACCCTCGATCCTACCGTCTGGGCCTTCACCACCGGCAATACGACCTCGACATTGGCGCTTACCGGCAGTTACGCAGATTGGGGCTACGATGGCGACGGCGACGGCCTGTACGACCAGCTCGTTATCCGCGTGGGCGTCCAGGCCACGGCGGCCGGCGACGTCGTGTTGAGCGGCTCTCTGGCAGACACGGACGGCAGCAAAATCGCCTGGGCCTACATCACCCGCACCCTGACGACCGGCACGCACTTCCTCGACCTGGCTTTCGACGGCGCCGCTATCGGCGGGCACAATGTGGACGGCCCATACGCCCTAACCGACCTGACGCTGGTGCACATCAACCGGACTGACGGAATCACGCCGACCACGTCGCAGCGCGACGCATACCGCACCTTCGCCTATCCTGTCAATCGTTTCCCGGCTCCGTTGCGCTTCTGCGGCCTGCCCGATGTCGTGCTCATCCCTGGCACGACGAGTCTCAACGCCTTCAACGTCCACGCCTACGCCCAACACATCACCCGGACGAGCGAGCAACTGAGCTACACCGTAATGCTCAACACCGATCCGAAAATGAACGTGGTGCTGCAACCCTCCGGCGACGTGTACCTCACGCCCGAAGCATACTGGCAGGGCCGCACGCTCATCACCATCCGTGCCAGCGACGGCGTCCACGCCGTGCAGGATACCTTCGAGGCGCTGGTCGGCTGGCCGCATGCGGTCTACCTGCCGGTGGTATTGCGCAATTATGGCGGCACCGTAGCGGCGAGCCGCGAAGCGTGGATCACCAGCTTATCCGACGGGTTTGAATCCGAGACCATAGGTTGGAGTCGCTACGCATGGTGGTTCGGCAACCCGCCGCCAGGGGGCTTTGGCTCGTATCAATGGGGCCTCAGCCAGTGCCGCGCCTACACCGGGCAAAAGAGCGCATGGGCTTATGGCGGCGGTGATGACGGCAGCCTGCTGCCCTGTGGCGCATCCTATCCCGATGCTTACACGCTCGGGACCGTCATGTACCAGTCTGTGCCGATCAACCTCAAATACGCCGCCAAAGGGACATACAGCGCCAGGGTGTGGACCAACCTGGCGCCGGACGACAAGGTTTGTCTTAAAGTTGCCGTCATCGAAGAGGGTTACTGCCGGAACGAGTACGGCTGGCCTGTCGGGGACTATTACGGTATTTGTCGCACCGGTGTGACAAACGGTTGGGAAGACCTGACCCTTGACCTGACGAACGTTCCTGCGTTGGGCAATGTGTTGGGGCAGGAAAAAGTGTGTGTGCAAGTCAGTTTCGTGGCGAATGAAGGCGATTCGCGCCCCGAAGGCGCTTACGTGGATGACGTGAATCTGCGCCTCTGCCCGCAAGGTCTGACCGACCTGTGCCCCGGGTCGGTGGGAACCGCCCCGCCGATGAAACCGCTGATCGAGGGGAACATCGGCGGCTACCCGGAGACCGTCAGCGAAGTCGCCCTGGCGGTCGAGAAGAGCGGGCACATCCACGTGCTGTGGACGGGCAAGCTCAACGACGCCTTCAACACCTACGTCTTTTACAGCAGTTCAACCGATGGCCTCACCTGGACGCCCTATCAGATTCTCAGCTATTGGGGCGGACGCGAACCGCAGATTGCCGTGGATAACATTCACGGGCGCGTGCACCTGGCCTACGCCAACGACGATGGCATCATCCACCACACCATCGAAAACGGCGTGGTCTCTGCGCCGACAGTCGTCGCGCCGCGTCGGACCTACTACCTGCCAGGCTTTTCTCTGCCTTCGGGTGGCGTCGCCTGGCCAGGTCTGGCCGTCGCCGAGGAGACGGGCGTCGCCTATCTGGTGTGGCGCGAGGCTTACTGGGTGCGCCTGGGCGGCGATTCGTACGCGATGCGACACGAGACATGGCACGCCTACTGGAAGGATGGGACTTGGAGCGCACCGCTGCGCAAAATCAACGACCGCGATACCTTCTACTCATCCGTCGCCGCCGCGCCGGATGGGCAGGCGATGCTGGCATGGTTCCAACGCTGGCAGCAATCATCCGGCGGAGGAACCGGGCCGGGCGATCCGATTGTCGCGCGCACGGCTTACGGAACCGAACCGGGCAGTTTTCCGCTGCGTCAGGCCACCCACGACCTCTATCCCGAGCCACAGCGCGACGAATCCATCCTGCTCACCTATTCCGGCGGGGATGACAGCTTTGTGCTGGTCTCCGAGCATTTTATGTGGCCGGGACATTCCCGCGTCTATCGCTACGTGTGGAAAAACGGCGTATGGTCGGGGCCGCTCAGTGTGGCAGAAAACACGTCCGGTCGGGGTGTTCCTTATTACGTCGGCGCAGCGACAGATACACCGTTGATCCGCTACGTCTACAACGACAACTACGTGCTGACCATGCGTACCGAGACAAACGGCGTGCTCGGCCCGGAGCAGACCGTCGCCAGTTATCTGTCCGCGCGCGGATACACCGGCTCGCCCCTGGCCTGCTTCACCGACGCGGCGGGCGGGCTGCACATGGTCATCTCCGGGGAAAGGAACGGCGTGGCGGGGTTCTATTATGTGAAACCATGATTCCCGGGTCAGCCACTCAACAATGTTAGGACTTACGCACTTGACTTCCTGCCGGTATGCCAGCTATGTGGGACGGCCTTTCCAGGCGTCCAGACAGGCTGGAAAGCCTGTCCCACAAACCAATCCAATCACAACTGCGTAACTCCTGAATGTTTCAACAACGTGGGTGTGCGTCTTTTTTGCACGAGAAGGAGCGAGAGGAGGCTGTGGCCGGTTGTGATGACGAAGGACTGTGTAGGGCAACTGCGGGAAGTTGCCCTACACAGTGGCCGGTTGTGACGACGTCTCGATGTCGGTCCAAGCGGTAAGGCTGCAACCAGTCCCCGACCTGGCCCCAGGGCTGGCCACCACCCGGGAGCGCCAGGACGGGGCGCAGGTACTGCTGCCCCGGCTACCCGATCGCCATTTCCACAAATTGCGTCAGGTCCATCACCCGCAGGCGCAGTTTTTGGGTGCGAGCGGCTTTGGAGAGCGTACGCACGCATTGCGGACAGGCGGAGACAAGCACCGCCGCGTTCACTTCGACCGCCTGGGCCACGCGCTGCGCAGCGACACTTTCCACCAGTTGCGGGTCGAACGTCTCCAGGTCACCGCCCCCGCCGCAACAGAGTGCGTGCTCCCGCGATTGCTGCATCTCGACGAGCGTCCATCCGGGGATGCGGTTCAGTATTTCGCGTGGCGCATCGTAAATGCCACTCTTGCGCCCCAGATCGCAGGGGTCGTGGTAGGTGACGATGCCGGTGCGCTGTGACGCTGTGAACTTAAGCCGACCTTCGACCGCCAGGTCGCGCAGCAGTTCGGTGGCGTGCACTATCTCAAAGCCAGGCGGCTCGCCAAGGATATCGGGATAGATGTGGTGCCACATATGATAGCACGAGGGGCAGGTGGTGACAACGCGCGGTACGCCCAACGCGCGCATGCGGGCAACGTTGTGGCGGATGAGGTCTTCGGCCTGCTTGAGATGGCCGGCCATTAACAGCGGGAAGCCGCAGCAACGTTCGTCGCTGCCCAGAGTGGTAAAGCGGACGCCGGCGCGGGTGAGCACGTTGGCAAACGCCTGCGGGATGCCGTAACTCATCGGGAACATGGCCGAGACGCAGCCGACAAAGTAGGCCACTTCGGCCTGTGGGTCGCACACCAACCCTTCCGGCTTCTGAGGCAGGTTGTCGGTCCAGGCCAGGCGAGAGGTGTTATCCTCGCCAGACACGTTGTAGTACGTGCGGATACGTTCGCTCAGCATCCCCAGCGCGCGCACGCCCTTCTGCAGCGCCTCGTCGCCGTCCAACGCCTCGACGCCGCAGGGAAGATAACGCTCCTGGATCACCTTCTGGCGCATGACTTCGACCAGTTTGCGCACGCTGAGGTTATGCGGGCAGTGGACAGTGCAGGTATCACAGCCCAGGCAACGCCACAGGCTGGCATCGGTCTCCAAACGGTCGGCCATGCCAAACTGCGCCAGACGCATCATCTGAGCCGGACGGTAGCGCATCGCCATCGAGGTCGGGCACCCCGAAGAGCATTTCTCGCACTGGTAACAGAGATAGACGTTCTCGCCGCACTCTTCGCGGATAAATCTGGCCAGATCAGTGGTCAACGTAACGTTCATAGTGCTCTCCAACTCACTTTTACGTATTTACCCCGACAACCCCGCCTCCTCCAACAACTGAGGCACATACTGCTCCCAACCAAGTGTCATAATGTGAATCCCCTGGCACATCCCCTTCATCTGCCGGATCAGACGCGCGCCGATCTCGACTGCCCTGGCCGGACGGTTGGGCTTATCCACACTGCCAATCTCCTCGATCAACGATTCTGGAACGTGCACTCCCGCCACATTGCTGTTCATGAAGCGCGCCATGGCTGCCGACTTGAGCAGGATAATGCCGACCAGAATGGGGACATGGAGGTATTCGACCTGCCGTACAAAGGACTCAAACTGTGCCGGATCATAGACCGCCTGGGTCTGAAAGAAGCGCGCCCCGGCCTCGACCTTTTTCTCCATTTTGGCGATCTGAGGAGCCAGAGGCCTGGCTCCCGGGGAAACGACCGCGCCGGGGAAAAAACGTGGTGTACCCTGCAGCGGCTTGCCGGCCAGATCGCGCCCTTCCTGCAGCAGCGAGACCGTGCGCAGCAGCGTGACAGAGTCCAGGTCGAAGACGGGCTTGGCCTGAGGGTGATCGCCCAGGGTCACATAATCACCGGTGAGACAGAGGATGTTCTCTATACCCAACACGGCAGCGCTCAGCAGGTCCGACTGCAAGGCGATACGGTTGCGGTCACGGCAGGTAACCTGGAAGATCGGCTCGATCCCGCGCTCATGTAGCAGATGACATACGGCCAGCGACCCCAGCGTCATCACTGAGCTTTGCTGATCGGTGACATTGATGGCATCCACACGCGCGCGCAGCAGTTCGGCCATCTCCAGCAGGTGGCTCACATCCGTGCCTTTGGGTGGGCCAAGCTCTGCCGTAACTACAAACTTGCCCACGGCCAGGGATTCCTCCAGCCTGCTCATCGTGCGCCTCCCGATGTGGCCGGCTCACGCTTGTTGATGAAGCCAGGATGACGGGCCGCGCTCCAATCTTTGGGTTCGTGGATGACCAGAAAGCGGTCGCGCCAGCCCAGTGCTTCCATCCGCTCGTATATGGCGACCCAGGCACAATCCCGCTCGCGGTCCACTTCACATTTGCCATCCCTGTAACCGCCGCAGGGGCCGTTCATCAGCCCTTTGGGACACAATGTGATCGGGCAGATTGCGGCAGTCTCAGCCAGGATACACGCACCGCACAGACGACAGCGCTCATCACATACGCTAAGGTTCTGCAGGCGGGCCAGGAAGCGGGTGTTGAGCGCCGGATAGACAGGAGCGTCCACCAACGCGGCAACGGTCTGCACGCCGGCTCCGCACGCCAGGACGAGTAACGCCTGTGCGGCCTCTACCTGCGCGGCATGTTGCTTCAGCATCCGGCGGGTGGTACGCACATCGCATGTCGCTTCCTCAGTGACGATCCAGCCCGTACATGTCTTACCCGCCCCGGTCAGCCGCGTTGCCATCTCGTGCGTTTCTTTCTCACCGCCGGTACCCCACGTCGCAGCACAGACGCCGCACCCGATGAGGAACACCCTGTTCCATTCCTCCAGCGAGCGAAGAATCTCCTCGAACTCCTTCTGTTCCGTGATGACCATCTCCCATCCCCTTAACAACGGCGGGCAGAGACAGTGGGTCACCCCCCCACTCTACCCTGCCTGCTTCCTTGGGCCAAGCAGACGGGCGATACGCGCCAACAACTCCGCCGGCCGCACCGGCTTATCAATAAAATCATCGGCCTCCAGCATCATGCCATCCTGGACAGAGTACGTCGTCTCACTTATGCGTTGGGAAAGGCTGGTCAGCATAATGATCGGGATGTTCCAGTGCTGCGGATCGCTCTTCAATTTCTCACACACGTGAAAGCCATCGCGGGTGGGCATAATAATGTCCAACAGGATCAAATCCGGCCGCTCCTCCTCCACTTTCTGCAATGCCTCATCGCCATCATAAGCGACAACAACCTGGTAGGGAACGCTTTCCAGGACAGTGCGTGTGGCTTCCACGAAGTCAGGATCGTCATCAACAAGCAATATCTTTGCCCCGGCCATGTCTCACCCCCGCTTCAGGAGGTTGCCTACACGGCGCAGCAACTCGGCGGGCGGCACCGGCTTCTCGATGTAATCCTGGACATCCATCCTGACACCCATCTCAAGCTCATAGCGCCGGTAGCTGGCATCCTCGCGCACACTGGTGAGGATCATGATCGGGAGTTGGCGATAGCGAGGGTTCTCACGCAGGTCACGCACTACCGCAAATCCATCCATGCGCGGCATCAACAGGTCCAGGATGAGCAAATGGGGCACCTCATCCTTGATCGCCTGCATGCACTGGAGTCCATCGCGCGCAGTGCGCACCTCGTACTCATCCACACTCTCCAGGATCGTAGTGATGGCCTCGATGATATCCGGGTCGTCATCCACGACCAGTATTTTGAACTTTTGTTCCATATGTCCTCCTCCGCTTCTTGAAACCCCAGATGACCCGGCACATCACAGGATTGGTCTGGGATACAGGCCGGCCCGCTCTACAATCACGGGCACGATTTCCTCCCAGGCAACAGCCATAATGTGAATGCCACGCACGCCCTCGATCTCGCGCACCTGTTCGATCAACTCGACGGCAATCTGCACACCCTCCTCTTTAGGGTCTTTAGCGCTCTCCATACGCTGCACAAGCTCATCAGGCACGATCAGGCCAGCGACGTAATCCCGCATGTAGCGGGCCATGCCGGCCGACTTCATGGGGATGATACCCGCCAGGATGTAGACCTTCTCGTGCAGGCCGCGCTCACGTACCCGCTCCATATACCGGGCAAAACGTTCGATATCGAACACTCCCTGGGTCTGGATGAAATCAGCGCCAGCGCGCACCTTTTTCTCCAGGCGCAACGGTCGGAATTCAAAAGGATCGCCGAAAGGATTGGCCGCCGCACCGATGAACAGGGGGACACCGCCGGAGATTTTATCACCGCAGAGGAACTGGCCATCATCGCGCATGCGCCTGACCATCTGGACAAGCTGGATCGAATCTATGTCATGCACGTTCTTCGACTCCGGGTGGTTACCGAACTTCTGATGATCGCCCGAGAGGCACAAAAGATTTCTGATGCCCAGCGCCACCGCTCCCAATATGTCTGACTGGATGGCGATCCGGTTACGATCCCGACATGTCATTTGCATCACCGGGTCCACACCCACCTGCCTGAGGATAGCGCATGCCGCCACGCTGGACATGCGCACAACAGCGGTCTGGTTGTCGGTGACGTTGACCGCATCTACATAGTTTCTGAGCACTTCGACCTTGCGACGGATGAAGTCGGCGCTGGTGCCCTTAGGCGGTCCCAGTTCGCTCGTGACGGCGAAGTGACCCTCTGTCAATACCTTCTCCAGATTACTTCCACTTTTCATATACCCTCCCCAGTGTCAGAGTGCTGTTCATTAAGCGCGAGCGGGTTGCGTGGGAGCACGACGGTGAACTTCGTACCAGGTTTTCCCTCCTGATAGGGACTCTCCACCCAAATCCGTCCATGGTGCGCGTCAACGATCTTCCTGGCAATGGAAAGCCCAAGGCCCGCTCCGCTTACATCTCCCACATTATGTGCCCTGAAAAAGTCATCAAAGATATGCGCCTGATCCTCAGGTGGGATACCGATCCCCTCATCGTAGACCTCAATCCACAGCTCGTCCTCCGTGTCCCATGAGTGGAGCGTAACGGTACTGCCGGGAGGCGAGAATTTGATCGCATTGCTGAGCAGGTTGGTGAGCACCTGACGGAGCCGCTGCGGCGAACCCACGATGTCGCGCAGTTCCTGGGGTGCCCTGGCCCTGATGGTGATGTTCTTCTCCTTGGCTGCCAGGCGCGTGTCTTCAATAGAACGGTCGCCGAACTCACGTGGATTGAAGCGCACGAACTCGCTCCTGATTTGCTCAGGGCGCATGCGCGCCAGGTCGAGCAGGTCATTGATCAGGCCGGAGAGGTCATGCAGCCGTACCACGCTTCGCTCAAGCATACGCTGTTGTTTGGGGTTCAGCGGGCCGGTGAAACCATCCAGCATCACCTGGAGATAGTTTTCAACAGCGGCAAGCGGGGCCTTCAGTTCATGAGAGACAATGGAGAGGAAATAGGTCAGCATATTGATCATATCCCGCAGCCGCGCACCGACCATCTCATTGACGCCGATCATCAGTCTGTAGGCAGCCCTCGGATGGGAGGCCATGAAATCGTGCAACCTGGCGGCATCAATGACGATGAACTGGCATGTCTCCAGACACACGCCCGTGAGCGTGTACCTGTAAGGTGCCACCAGCGCCGACCAGCCGATCGCCCCTCCCGGCCCCAGGATGCTGACATTGGCACGCCTGACCGAACCGTGCTGGCCTAACTGGATGCGCTTGTCCAGCGCCACTTTTCCAAGCAGCAGAAGATACAACCTGTCCGCAGGCTCGCCCTCACGGACAAAGGTTTCCCCTTCGGCACGCGTCTCTATAGTGCAGAGTTCCACCAGCTCACCAAGTTCCTCCTGCTCCAGATGAGCCAGCAGGGGGAACCTGGTGAGCATCTCAACGGTTACCATCGCTCAACTCGCTCAAACACCCCGGCAGGGTAAAGTAAAAGCGGCTTCCTCTCCCGTCCTCGAAGCACGGGCTTTCCACCCGGATCTCACCCCCGTGGCATTCTACGATTTTGCGTGCTGTGCTGAGACCCAGGCCAGCACCCGGCACGAACTCTCTGCGCCGGACTCTGAAATAATCATCAAAGATGTGAGGCATATATAAGGCAGGGATTCCCGGCCCGGTATCTATCACCTCTACCCGCACCCCTTTGTCATGAGGATGAACCCTCAACACTACTTCGCCCAGGCGCGGGGAGAACTTGATAGCATTGTCAAGTAAACCTGTGATCACCTGCTGCAGCCGGCGAGGGGCGGCACGCACCCGGGGCAATTGCGGCGCCAATTCCACCCGCAGTATGATGCCTTTCTCCTCGGCTCTACCGCGCACCTCCTTAAGCGAACGGCTCACCACATCAGCGGGCGCTATCTCCTCCATCTCGCCCCTGACGCGTTCCATATCGAGCTGCGCCACGTCCAGGAAATCGTCAATCAGACGCACCAGCTCCAACACGCGCGTGTTGGCCCGTTCCATCCAGCGCCTCTGCTGCTCGTTGACCTCGCCGACGAAGCCATCCAGGATCGTTTGCAGGTAGTTGGAGACGACAGCCAGAGGAGTCTTAAGGTCGTGGGAGGCCAGCATCAAAAAGAAATCCCGCATCCGGTCCAGTTCAGCCAGTCTCCTGCTGGCAGCCTCGATCTCCTGTTCCCTGGCCCGCGCCCGCTCCTCCCACTGTCGGCGCAACTCACCCACAATGGCCGTTGCCCCTGCCGTCGAGACAAGGACAGTGAGGGCGAAGCTGGTCAAAACCGCTGCCACGTAATCCCGATTCCGATAAAGCTCAGAGGGTACAAAACCCTCCAGGTGCACATGGGGCAGCCAGCCCAGGAACTCTGTCACCACCAGCAGCCCAAACAGTCCAATCGCCAGCGCCGAGACCTTGTAGGCATCCCGCCTGCTCAGCATGATACTACCAAAACCAACGTGGAACAAGTAAAACAGGTAAAAGGGCGTTTCTATGCCTCCCAGGTAGTGAAGCATACAGGTCAAAGCGATCAGGTCTGCGACCACCTGTGCGAAAGCGAAACGCCGCCCTCTGGCAAGCAGATATGCCGGGGGCGCTCCGAGCAGACGCCGCTCCCAGGTGATGAACAGAACATTGTAAAGAGCTATGAAGCTGGCAAGTGCAACCAGTGGGGGCACCGGGAAGACGCTTCCCCGTATCAGGCGCCCCGCAAGTACACCAGCCAGAAGCACGAGAACTGCCAGCCAGCGTAGACGGATATAACGCCGCAGCCATTCCACCAATTCCGGTCCCTCACCGGACAGCCCCGGGCTTCTGCCTGGTGAAGCCGCCTCAGGAATGGCACCACCTCCCGTGCCGGCCATGTGTGGCTCTCCCGTATGTCACATCCTGCGGCCGTCCGACTCGCCCCTACCTTTGCAGCCTCAGGTCCTCGCGTATGATCTTACGCGGGCCTCCATCCCGACTGGTGGACCAGTTTTTGGGCGGTTGAATTTCGAGCAGCAGTTCTTCTCTGCCCAATTTGACCGCCCGCTCCCAGATGAGTTGCCAGGCACAGGGGATGTTCGCATCCACCTCGCACACTCCCTTTTGTGAACCTCCGCACGGCCCATTTAACAACTGCTTGGAACAGCGGGCAATGGGGCAGATGCCGGCGGTCAGGTCCAGGATACAGTCGCCACAGGCCTGGCAGCGTTCCTCCCACACACCCTGCTCCTCCGGCAGCCCCAGGAAAGTGGTGTTCAGCCCCGGCAGGGTGACATGTTCAGGGAAGTACTCATTCATCGCCTGTACACCGATGCCGCAGGCCAGGCTGAGGACGGCATCGTATTCCTTCAGCCGTTCGCGCAGTGGGTCAATGTACTCCCACTCGCACTGGCGCTGCACGGTGACCTCGTCAACTTCCATCGGGTGATTTTCCAATCTGCTCTTCATACGCAGCGCTGAGGCCAGGATGGCAACTTCTTTCTCACCCCCGGCAAAGCAGACGGTCACACAAGTTCCACACCCTACCACCAGCACCTTCCTGGCCTCACCTAACTGTTCCATAATTTCTGCTAATGGCTTCTGTTCCCCAATGATCATCAATTCCTCCCAGGATTCGTTGTATTGAGCGGATTGGGGCCGAGTTTGCGTATCCTCTCGGTCATCTCGGTCACCAGTTCTGCGAACCGGGCGCCCATGGCCGAGGAGAGATTCACCATAGCCACCCGCTCGCCACCCAGCCCGATTTGTTCCAACAACCGGGCTGTGTACTGTACTCTCCGCCTTGCATTGAGGTTTCCCTCCACAAAGTGACAGTCACCCTCCAGGCAACCGGCCACCATCACGCCATCAGCGCCACGCTCGAAGGCATGGAGTATCTCAACGACGTCAACCCGGCCGGTGCAGGGCACCTCAATGATGCGCACGTTGGGCGGGTACTGGATGCGTAAGCCCCCCGCCAGGTCTGCTGCGGCATAGGCGCAGTAACGGCAACAGAAGGCGACAATTTTGGGTTCAAAGCGTGCATTCATCGGCCCGATTCCTCCAGACTGCCGATCACGCGCTCACCATCTCGGGCTTTAAGAGCGCGGTGATGCTCGCCTCCACCTGCACATCCCGGTAGCGCAGCAGTTGGATTGCCCTGGCAGGACATTCGGCGACGCAGATGCCGCAGCCGTGACACTGCGCAGGCTCAATGTACGCCGCACCAATAATGCCGCCCACGCCACTGAAATCGGCACGCACCTGCGGCACATTGTAAGGGCAGATACGGACGCAGGTGAGGCAGCCCACACATTTGCTGGCATCCACCTGCGCCACCACGCCGCCGACCTCCAGCTTATCCCTGCTGAGGATAGTCAGCGCCCGGGCAGCCGCCGCCTGCGCCTGGACGATCGTCTCATCCAGGAACTTGGGGTAGTGCGCCATGCCGGCCAGAAATAGCCCATCGGAGGCAAAATCTACCGGCCGGAGTTTGACGTGCGCCTCCAGGAAGAAACCATCCAGGTCAACCGGCACTTTCAGCCGTGTTCCCAGTTCCTTCGCCCCCTCAGGCGCCACCACCGGCATGCTCAGCACCAGCAGATCGGGATTGAGCACCAGTTCCTCGCCCAGCGAAAGCTCCAACACCCTGACCTGGAGCTTCGCATCCACCACCTGTACCTCCGGTTTGCGCTCAAAGTCATAGCGTATAAAAAGCACTCCCTGCCGTCTGGCTTCGTCGTACAGCCGCTCCTTGAAAGCGTAGGTACGAATGTCGTGGTAAATTATGGTCACCTGAAGCTCCGGTTTGAGCTGTTTGAGTGCCAGCGCGTTTTTGATCGCTGTGGTGCAGCAGATACGGGAGCAATAGCGTTCAGCAGGACCAACACACAGAATCATGACAACTGATCGGAGCTCACGGAATGCGGATGGCGCCTCTTCCGCGATCAGTCGCTCCAATTCCTGCTGTGTGATGATACGCGGATCGCTGCCGTATCCGTACTCCGGCCCCCGATACTCCATGCCACCCGTCGCCACTATGGTCGCGCCGTGATGGATTTCAACTTCTCCACCGGGTGTACATACCCGCGAGGTGAAGTTGCCGGCAAAACCGCTGCTCTCCAGAAGCTCACTCTGCAAATACACGGTGATCAATGGATGGCGCTGCACACGCTCCACCAGCTCGCGCAGGAAGGTCGCCGTTTCCAGCCAGACCGGTTGCTCTTCCCACCGCACAATTTTACGGACAGTCCTCAGGTTGCCGCCCAGCTCCGCCGTCCGCTCCACCAGGTGCACCGGGAATCCCTGATCGGCCAGCGTCACCGCGGCGGTCATGCCGGCCACACCACCGCCGATAACCAGTGCCGCCTTCTGCACTTCTATCGTTGTTTTATAGAGCGGCTCCAGGTGCAGCGCTCTTGCCACAGCCATACGTACCAGGTCTTTCGCCTTCTCTGTCGCGTCCTCCCGCAGATCAGAATGTACCCAGGAACACTGATTGCGGATGTTCGCCATGGTGAACAGGCCCGGATTGAGGCCCGCCTGACGCACCGAATCCTGAAACAGCGGCTCGTGGGTCAGCGGCGTACAGGAAGCGACCACGACGCGGTTCAGTCCGAGTTCCCGCGTCTTCTCAGCGATGTGTCTGATCGAATCCTGTGAACAGGTATACAGGTTATGCTCGGCATGCACAACCCCCGGCAGCGTTCTGGCATACTCTGCTACCGTGGGTACATCAAGCAGTCCTCCGATATTGGAGCCACAATGGCAGACAAAGACCCCTACACGCGGCTCCTCGGCGGAGACATCGCGCTCCGGCGGATAGATCGCTTCCTCCGTGCATGTCCAGCGGGCAGGGGACAAAATCGCTCCCACAGCCGCCGCTGCACCGCTTGCTTCGACCACCGACTCAGGGATGTCCTTAGGCTCACGGAACGGCCCAACAGCGAAGATACCTGGCCGGCTCGTCTGGAGCGGGGCGAATGGTAAGGTGCGGCAGAAACCGTACTCATCAACGGCCACGTTCAACCGTCGCGCAAGTTCGCGCACGGCCTCGGACATCTCCATTCCTACTGAGAGTACCACCAGATCAAACTCTTCCTCACGAATCTGCGCGTTGCGCGCTGCCTGCTCCGTGCCATTATCTTTGTCTCTCTGTCTCCCTGCCTCTCCATCATCCACATACCTCAACACCAGGTTATGTGTCCTGGGATCCTCACGCACGGACGAGACGCGCGAACGGACGTAGCGGATGCCATAACGCTGCTGAGCGCGGCGATAGTACTCATAGTAGCCTTTACTGAAGGCGCGCATGTCCATCATAAATATGGTAACCTCTGTATCCGGCTCGTGCTCGATGGACATGATGGCCTCTTTGGTGGCGTACATGCAGCAGACGGCGGAACAATAGTCATGTTCGGCATCACGTGAGCCAATGCACTGCAGAAAGGCGATCTTTTTCGGGCGCTCGCCGTCCGAGGGACGTCGCACGTGGCCGAAGGTGGGCCCCGAGGCAGAGAGTAGTCGCTCGAATTGCAGCGCAGTGACGACATTGGGGAAACGCCCCCAGCCGTACTCAGCGGCCCTTTCGGCACGGAAGACCTCATAGCCAGGGGCCAGGATGATGGCACCGACCTGGATGTCCTGGATGCGCTCGACCATGTCGTGGTCAACCGCGCCAGCCTTGCATTCGTACCAGCAGGAGAGGCACTCGGAGCAGACCCCACAGGCCAGGCAGCGCGCGGCCTCGGCCTGGGCCTGTTCCTCAGTGTAGCCGGTCTCGACCTCGGCGAAGTTACTCACCCGCTCTTCCACCGGCAGCTCGGGCATTTTGACGCGCGGCGTGACCCTGACCTCACCCCGTGCGATGCGCTCCTGGATTTCCGCGCGGGTCAGATCAACCACCGGTAGCTCCGGCTTGAGGCGCGGCTCCAGCTCCTCGCCACGCAGATAACGGTGGATAGATTCAGCAGCACGATGGCCAGAGGCGACCGCTTCGATGACAAAGGCCGTACCGGTGGTGGCATCGCCGGCGGCAAAGACGCCCGGCCGCGTGGCAGCCAGGGTATTGGGATTGACGGCGATGGTCTGCTGGCGGGTGATACCAACGCCGGCGCTTTCAGGAATAAAGCCCAGGCCGGCCCGCTGACCGATCGAAAAGATGACCACATCACAGGGGATGATGTGCTCGGAGCCGGGTTCTGTCTCCAGCGTCAGGCGACCATCGGCGCTGAACTCCATAAAGGTGACGTTGAGGCACTCCACCCCGGCCACACGACCATTGCCATCGGAGAGGATACGTTTGAAAGAGCGGGCCGGATGGATACGCACACCCTCGGCCTCCGCTGCCTCGATCTCCCAGGGATGTGCGGGCATCTTTTCGCGGCTTTCCAGACAGGCCATATGCACCTCGGCCGCGCCCAGGCGCACTGAGGTACGCGCCACATCCACTGCCACATTGCCACCACCCAAAACCATCACCCGCTTACCGGCAATATCGGGTGGACTACCCAGGCGCACATCACGTAAGAAGATCGTGTTTACCATCACACCTTCGAGATCGGCCCCCTCGATGGGCAACTTACGTCCCTCGTGAGCACCGACAGCGATGAGCACGGCAGCGAACCCCTCGTTGAAAACATCGTCCAGGTTTTCCACCCTGGTGTTCAGTCGCAGCTCAACGCCCAGGTCCACAATATCCTGCACCTCCCGGTCCACGATCCAGGAGGGCAACCGATACTCCGGGACGCCAACGCGTAACATGCCACCCGCCACCGGCAGCGCCTCGAAGACGGTGACAGGATAGCCCAGTTTGCACAGGTCCTGCGCGGCGGTCAATCCACAAGGACCGGCGCCGATAATGGCGACACGCTCAGTATACCGGCGCACGGCTGGCTGAGGTGGAACGCGCGGCTTGCTGTAAACTTTATCGGTGACAAAGCGTTTGAGAGCGTGGATGTTGATGGGATCGTCGAGTTTGCCGCGATTGCAGGCCTCCTCGCAGCGATGATTGCAGATGCGCCCACAGATGCCGGGGAAGGGGTTATCCTCCTTAATGACGCGCAGCGCGTCCTCGTAACGCCCCTCGCGGATGAGGGCGATATAGCCCTGAGCACGCTGCCCGGCCGGGCAGGCGTTACGGCACGGGGAGACGCCGCGCTTCTCGATCGCATATGCATTGGGGACAGCCTGGGGGTAGAGCTTGTGAGCTGCCCGCTGTACATCCAGGCCCTCGTTGAAGCGGCCCGGAATGATCACCGGGCAGACTTTAGCACAGTCGCCACAGCCGGTGCACTTTTCCAGATCGATGTAGCGTGGCCGGGTGCGCACGCGTACAGTAAAATTGCCCGCCTCACCGCGCACCCCAAGCACCTCACTATCCACCAACAGTTCGATGTTGCGATGGCGGCCACAATCCACCAGCTTGGGGCTGACGATGCACATGGCACAGTCGTTGGTGGGAAAGGTCTTGTCAAGCTGGGCCATATGACCGCCGATGGCCGATTTGGCCTCGACAAGATACACTTTATAACCGGACTCGGCCAGGTCAAGCGAGGCCTGGATGCCGGCGATGCCACCACCGACGACCATGACGGCTCCAACTATCCGTTCATCGGGCATTGCAGATACTCCGCCTGTTTGAATCAGCAATCTATCCACCGTTCCTGCCGGGTCAATCCCCCGCGTGCGCCTCGTTGACGAGATACTTTGCCGCCACGGCCTGCAATGTGCACGGTGCTGGCAAGCCCTGTCGGATCAGCTTGAGTGCCTCCAGGTCCGATTCCCACACCGTATCGCCAGGGGCGACCAGACAGATGCTTCCCGGCTGATATTCAGTCAACAACCGGCCTTCCTTATAGTAAAAGTGCAGGTCGCTCTGTTGAGTCGCAAACGTACGCATAAGAGGTGGGATATCGTTCGGCTTGAACCAGAGTTTGATCTCGCGCTCGGCCTCCTCAACAGTTGCCGAGGCGTGGATCAGATTGTCGTAGCGCTGGCCGACCACCCTGCCTGTGCCATCCTTCAGATCAATTACCGCTCCCAGTGAACGGATGCACCCCGGCTGTTGTTCTCGCGCCACACGGGGATCGGTAGGGCCTGAAATCCTGCGCAGTTTCTCCACAGCATCCGGCCCCTGATACACGATGGCGATCACTCTGCGCTTGTACGGCTCGTCAGGATAGTGGAGATTACCCATAATGTACTCGATGAGCGAGGGGAAGAACACCTTGCCGCGATGCTCGGCGTAGTGCTCTTCGGCCAACATCCGTGTGACACAGACCACCTTCAATCCAGCAAAACGCAGACCTGTGTGGAACTCGGAGAGTTGCGAGAGCACGTACCCGGTCAGCGAGTTTTTCAAAGCATCTGGTTTGATGAGCACGAGGGTCTGTTCTGTATCATCGTGCATAGTGATCTCCTGGAAATATAATATCTGAATAACGTAATTACCTACCCGGCCGCCTGCCGCCGTGTGCCGATTGGAAATACGGGCGCCTGCGCCGACGCGGAAACAGCGGTCGGCGCAGGCCGACCGCTGGCCGAAGGCCCAAAGTGGGCGACTTCAGGCGGCATGGGTGGGCAGTTACGTAATAACAGGATACGCCTTTCATTTCCTGAGCGGGCTGGGCCCCAGCTTGCGGATGCGTTCGGTCATCTCGCGGGCGATCTCGGCGAAGGCATTGCCCATCCCGCCGGAAACGAAGAACATTTCCAGCCGTTCACTGCCCAGGCCGATCTCGTCCAGCAGTTTCCTGGTATAAGCCACGCGTGCCCACCCGCGCTCGTTCCCGTGCACGTGATGGCAATTGCCGATGGGGCAGCCCACCACGCATACGCCGTCGGCACCCTGCTCAAATGCTGCCAGCAGGTAGCGCGTATCGGTCTTGCCTGTGCAGGGCAATTTCACCAGTTTGATGTTGGCCGGATATTTGATGCGCAGGGCGCCCGCCGTGTCGGCAGCCATGTATGCGCAGTAGATGCATGTAAACACGGTGATTGCGGGTTCGAAGAGCGCATCGCCTGGCGCGTATTGCGTATTGCGTGTTGCATATTGCGTGTTGTCGCCCGTAGTTTGTTCGTTGTTCATTGCTCATGCCTCGCGCTCACACAGCCCAACTTCCCAACGGCAGCCCAAGGATCTGCTCATCCCGGTAGTTGGCCAACTGAATAGCTTTCGCAGGGCACTCGCCGGTGCAGGTGCCGCAGCCGGTGCACAGTGCCGGGTCAATATACGCTGCCCCCCGGATACCACCCACGCCCGTGTCAGAATATCGCACTTTGGGGATCTCAAACGGGCATGTACGCACACAGGTCAGGCAGCCAACACATCTGGTCTGGTCTACCACAGAGACTACACCCCCGATGTAGAGACGGGGCGCAGCAAGGATGGTGAGTGCGCGACCGGCCGCCGCCTGGGCGTTTGCAATGCACTCCTCGATGAACTTGGGATAGTGTGCCATGCCACAGACGAAGATACCCTCCCTGGCAAAGTCCATCGGCCGCATCTTGAGATGGGCTTCCATGAAGAACCCTTCGCTGGAAAGGGGCACATCAAGCATCCGTGCCAGTTTCTCCGTCCCTGCTGCCGGCTCAATCGCCATACTCAGCGAAAGCAGCCCCGGGTGCAACATAATCTCCTCCTTCAGCGAAGGCTCCCAGACCACGACCTCGAGCTGGCCGGTTCCGTTTACTCTGACCTGCGGCATATGGAGATCATCATAACGGATAAAAAGCACTCCACGCCGCCGTGCCTCGGTGTAATAGGCCTCCCTGAAACCATAGGTGATGATGTCTTTATAAAGCACCACGACCCGACAGCCCGGATTGAGCAACTTGACACGTAGAGCATTCTTCATCGTATTTGTGCAACAGGTGCGGCTGCAGTACTCGACCCCATCAGGAGGACGCACGCATTGAATAAAAACGACCTCCTTCAGGTCCACGATCTGCTCCGGACGATGCGTGATGATCTCCTCCAGCTCGAGCGAAGTGACCACTCGCCTGTCCCTGCCGAGCAGGTAGACATCGCCACGCCATTCCTGCCCTCCGGTCGCCACGATGGTCACGCCGTGGGCAACCTCCACTTCGCCTGCGGGGGTGCGCACGAGGGAGCGGAACGCGCCCAGGCTGCCCTCATGAGCGATCACCTCCGCATTGGTCAACACCTCAATGCGACGATGGCCCAACACGCGGTTGACCAGATCACGCAACAGACGCTGGGGGTTCTCGCCCTCGGCCAGGTAGTAGATATGGTGAAGGTTGCCGCCCAGGCCGGCCTCCCGCTCGACCAGCGTCACATCGAAGCCGGCATCGGCGATATTGAGCGCCGCGGTCATGCCGGAAACGCCGCCTCCAATGACCAAAGCCCGGCGCACAGGCTCAATGGCCTGCTTGTGTACCGGCTCGGCGAGCCGCACGCGCGCCAGCGCCAGGCGCACCATCTCCTTCGCCGCGCGGGTGGCGCCGACCGGATCACCTATATGAGGCCAGGCACAGTGTTCACGGATGTTGGCCATCTCCAGAAGATAAGGGTTCAGGCCGGCCTCCCGCACCACCCGCTGGAACAACGATTCGTGGGTCCGATGACTGCAGGCAGCAACCACCACCCGGTTCAATCCCTGGGAGAGAATGGCCTCCCTGATGCGTTCCTGCCCCTGTTCCAGACAGGCGTAATCGAGCGTCTCTACGTACATCACCCCGGGTTGAGATTCTGCGAAGCGAGTCAGGGCCTCCGTGTCAACCACACCGACAATGCTCGGATAGCACCGACACACAAAGAGGCCGATACGCGGCTCCTCGCCGGCAACTTCCCGCTCCGGCTGGAAATGGTCGGGTGACGACAGGAAGGGGTATTCCCGGCTGTAGTTTTCAGCACCGATCTCGGCCGAGAGCAGGCGCATCACATCCCCGGCCGCCCCGGCCGCATCCAGGATCGTCTCCGCAATCTCCTTCGGAGAGGCAAAAGTACCACACACATAGATACCCGGCTTGCTCGTCTCCAGAGGCGCGAATTTGTCCGTGGCGCAGAAGCCGTACTGGTTCAACTCAATGCCCAACACACGAGCCAGGTCCTCTGCCCCATCCGGCGGCAGTGAGCCGACCGAAAGCACAACCATGTTGAAACGATCTTCGATCAGCCTCCCGTCTCCGTCCGGGTAGCGCAGGATCAGGTCATGCGTGACAGGATCCTCCTTCACCGCCGAGATGCGGCAGCGGGTATATTCTACACCATACTGCTGTCTGGACTGCTGGTAGTACGCGTTGAACTCCTTGTTAAACGCCCGCTCGTCCATCATAAAAATCTGGCAATGGACGTCGCCAATACGTTGTTTGGCGAGTATGGCTTCCTTCGTGGCATACATGCAGCAGATGGAGGAGCAATAGGGGTGCTTCTCATCCCGCGAGCCGACACATTGCAGCCAGGCAATCCGCCTGGGCATCTCGCCATCTGAAGGGCGCAGGACGATCCCTTCTGTAGGCCCGGAGCGGCTGGCCAGCCGCTCATACTGCATGGAATGGATGACATTGGGAAAACGGCCATAGCCAAACTCAGCATACTCGGCCGGGTCAGAAAGTTCATACCCCAGGGAAAGGATGATCGCACTGACCTTTAGTTTGTACTCGGTTTCCTGTTCATCAAGATTGATTGCACCAGTGGGGCAGACCGTCTCGCAGCGGCGGCAACTATCGCAGCGCGGCACTTTATCCACGATGTAAGCATCCGGCAGAGAGCGTGGCGCCATTTTGTAAACGGCCTTGCGGACAGTCAGACCCACCTGGAAAGGGCTGGGCAGCGAGACCGGACATGCCGCATCGCACATCCCGCAGTTAATGCACTTGCCGGCGTCCACGAAGAGAGGGCGATGGCGCAGCGTGACCGTGAAGTTGCCCGCGTAGCCAGATGAGCTGATCAGATCAGTATTGGTCAGAATCTCGATGTTGGGATGGCGGTTATGGTCCAGAAATGCCGGGGAAATGGCCGGCCGGGTGCAGCCATAGCCGTGATCAGAGGTACCCCGGCACAGCACACAGTCGTGAGTGGGGAACATGTAGCCGAGCTGGGCCACCCGTCCGCCCAACCAGGGCATGCTCTCCACCAGGTAGACTTTCAGGCCGGCTTCGGCCAGGTCAATAGCGGCGCGCATTCCTCCCACACCGCCGCCCACAACCAGGACAGATGATGTGGAATGAGAGTTGACTACCATGAACAACCTCTGTGCAAAGTGTGTGGCGGTTGATCTGGAACCGCCCAAGCATCAGGACTCAGGACTCTGGACTAAATTCCTCCGCGGTTGATCCTCTACCCCTTTCTGGTATAGTCCGGCAACAAGATCGGCGAAATCACCCCTGTATCCACTCCCGCTTCTGCCAGCTCGCGGTTCCAGGCTTCCAGATGGGCTAAAGTCGGCCGGCCGGGCTTCACCTGTCGGGCGAACTCTGCGGCTGCACGTCCGGCCCGCCGCCCAAAGACGGTAATCTCCAGCAAAGAGTTGCCCATCAACCGGTTGTGGCCGTGCACTCCCCCGCTGACCTCGCCGGCGATGAAGAGACCAGGGACAGCCGTTGAGCCATCAGGCCGCAGGCGCACCCCGCCGTTCTGATAATGGAGCGTGGGGTAGACCAGGATCGGCTCCTTTGTTATGTCAATGCCAAAGCGGGCAAACTGGCGCACCATAGCAGGAAGCGCCCGTTGCGTGGTGCCCGGACCGTGTATTATATCAATTATCGGCGAATCGAGCCATACCCCTGGCTGGCCGGAAGGAGTGACAACACCCCGGCCAAGCGCGCACTCCCGGATGAAAGCCGCCGCTTCGACGTCCCGCGGCTCCAGTGGATAGACAAACTGTTCTCCGTACTTATTTACCGGCTGAGCGCCCAGGCCACGCACTTTTTCGGTGACGAGCTGACCCAAAATCTGCTCGGGGAAGGCCGCGCCGGTAGGGTGGTACTGCATAGACTCCAGATATCCCAGCGGGGCCCCGATACGATAGGCCAATACCACACCGTCGGCTGTAGCTCCGTAGTGATTGGTGGTCGGGAAGCCCTGATAATGCAGCCTGCCACCGCCCCCGGTCGCGAGCACCACCGCCCTGGCGCTGATAAAGTGGCGGGCGCCGGTCTCCAGGTTCATCACCACGGCACCGGCAATTTGTCCCCTGTCATCCATCACCAGTTCAATCGCCGGGGAGAACTCGATGACAGTGATTTCAGGCTCGCGGTTGCGCACCTCGTCCCGTAAAGTGCGCATGATCTCGGCTCCGGTATAATCCCGCGCCGAGTGCATGCGCCTGCGACTGGTGCCACCGCCATGCTCCTCCTTCATCGTGCCGTCCGCTTCCTTGTCAAACATCACTCCCAGCTCTTCGAGCCATTTGATGACGAAAGGGGCATCTATCGCCAGCGCTTCGACCAGCTCCGGCACATTGGTGAAATGTCCGCCGCCCATAATGTCCAGATAATGAATGGCGGGGCTGTCTTCCGGGCGGTCGGCAGCCTGAATGCCCCCCTGAGCCATCATCGTATTGGCATCACCAAAGCGCAGTTTTGTGACGAGTATCACGCGCGCGCCGTTTTCCTGTGCCAACAACGCTGCTGAGGCCCCCGCCCCTCCCCCACCGATGACCAGCACGTCGGTCTCGGCGGCCGGGCAGCTCAGATCGAAATCTGGCCCAATATGAGGCCGCCCTTCTACAACATCCGCCAGCTCGAGAGGCATGCGCTGCCCCTTGCTAACCCCCACCCGAATCGCCCGAAAAGTCTCCTCCTTGTAGTCAGGGTGATATTCCCTCAGGATGGCCTCCCGCTCCTCCAGGCTCATCGCCGGGAAGGTCTCCGTCAGCCGTCGCGGGCGCGTCGCCTCGACCAGGCGGATGGACTCACGCATCTCAGGGGGGTAGCCACCGCGAGCAATGGACTGCGGCTGTAGAATCCCTAATTGTAACATAGTTGCTCTCCCGTCCCCCAGTTTCACGGCTCGATGTCACGCGCTTTGTAACGCGCCACCAGTTCCTCCCTGGAAAGGCTCTTCAACTCCGCGATCTGGGCATCGAACTTGCCACTTTTGATCTCTTCCAGACGCTCTTCCAAATGTCTGGAGCGTGGGGCCAGGTAGCGACCGTAGAGGCGACGTGCCAGGATAGCAATATTGTACTGCGCCTCCTCAGCCGGACAGCGAGCTGCGCACAGCCCACACATCAGGCAATCAAAAGACAGATCGGCCATGCGGACGATGTCCCCACGCATCCCTGCCGCCATATAGGCGCGCACATCTATCTCCTGGGGACAGGCTTTGGTGCACGTACCACACCCCAGGCAACGCAGGAGTTCCGGATAAACGGAAAAGAGGGTGGTCGCGGTTGGCTCCAGTCTGGTGATGTCATACCTGGCACGTTGAGCGGGGAAAAACGGTATTTGGGCCAGGTACATACCTGGCTGTACCACGGTCTGACAGGCCAGGCCGAAGTAGAGCCTGGGATCTTCCTGAATACGGTAGGCGGTGCCGCATGCGCCGCAAAACCCTCCCCGGCATCCCACCCCACGGATCAGTTTGTAGCCGGCGTACTCCATCGCCTTCATAATTGTCAGCGAGGGAGGGACCATATATTGCTTGCCCATAATGTAGACAGGGATCAGGTTCTCCTCCGCCATACCCTTCCTCTCACGCAATACGGAATACGCAATACGCAGTACGCAATACGCAATACGCTACTACTACTCCTCCCCAACCGAACTCCACTCATCCTCTTTGAACGTCACCAACGGCAGTGGCTCCTCGACACTGCGCCCGGGCACATATTCAAAAACCGCCTGCACCTGCTGGCCGACAGCACGGAAGACCCGTGCCACAGGCAACTCAGCGGGACAGGCACTGGTGCACATCCCACAGCCCACGCACGAGAGCACCATGTGATTCAGACGGGTGAGGTGGAAGAGCACCGTATCGGGCGGCATGCGGCATGCGCCCTTACGGGTGGCCCAGCGCATGTACTGAGCCGGCTCGTGCTCAAAGACAGGGCTTCTGAAAAGGCAGGTCTTGCAGTAACATATCGGGCAGGCCACCATGCAGTTGTGGCAGCGGATACAGGCAGCCAAAACCCCCTCGACACCCTCCTGAGCCAGCCGTCTCTGCATCTGCGTCAGGCGGGCATCGCGCTCAGCAGTACGTAGCTCGACTGCCTTCCTCACCACCCCGGCACGTCGCCCGTTCACGGCCTGGGCAGGGGACATCCCCAACCGCTCAGCAAGTTCATCCCGAATGGCGAGCGGCAGCGCGGTAGCCAGGTCAGCTCCGAAGAGTTCAAGTGTAATATCGGCGCCATCCGGGCAGATATTTTCGCACATAGAGCAGGCATCGCGGAAGGCGTAGCCCTCCCGGGGCCGTGGCAGGCCATCCCGTGCCCCGGCCAGGAAAGCCGCCAGATCCACCCCACCGTCGGCACGCATTGCCATATAGTCGGCCACATCGTAAGTCCCCAAACAATCCATCCCGATGATCACGAGATCATCAAGGCTGGCCTGCTGAAGCTTGACCAGCTCAACCAGAGCGCGCAATTCACAGGGGCGCAACAGCGCCCCGATCCTGCCGCGCGGCTCACGGACAGAGACCGCCCCGACCAGAGGGGCTGCGTTCACCCCCATCACCGGCGCCAGTGGGTTGGCTGCGTCAAGCAGGGCCGGGTCGGCCACCAGGGCCGGGGTGATGGCTCCGGCAGAGGTCTCCACAGGCAACAACAATGCCTCCACCACCTCCCGCTCCAGGAGGAGTTTGAGAAATCCTCGCAGAGCAGCGAGTGTATCTCCGTTTTCGACCGGTATCACGGTTTCCATGCCTGCTCCCCTCGCTCCGCTATAGTATTAAGTCCACAGTCCTGAGTCCATAGTCCTGAGGCCGCCGTCCTGAGGCCACAGTCCTGAGGCCACCGTCCTGAGGCCGCCGTCCTGAGGCCACATTCCTGAGGCCGCCGTCCTGAGGCCACCGTCCTGAGGCCACCGTCCTGAGGCCACAGTCCAGGGACCAGTCCATTCCGCTTCCCCTCGCTCCGCTACACCGCCCATTCCCGACGCATGGGATTGGGGCCCTTCTTTCTCAGCTCTTCGGTCATCTGGGTGACCGTCTCGGCGAAACGGGCACCTTCACTGGCGCTGATCCAGCGTAGCCAGACACGCTCCTCATCAAAGCCGACGGCTTTGAGGATCTCCTTGAGCGCAATGATGCGCCGGCGCGCCTTGTAGTTTCCCGACTGATAGTGACAATCACCAGGGTGACAGCCACCGATGAGCACACCGTCCGCGCCATCCAGCAACGGTTTGAGCACGTAGGTGGGGTCCACCGAGCCGGAACACATCAGGCGAACTATCCGCACGTTGGGCGGGTATTGGATACGTGACGTGCCCGCCAGGTCGGCTCCGGTGTAGGTACACCAGTTACACAAGAACGCGACGATCTTCGGCTCGAAATTAGATTCAGCCATATATCCACCCCTTTTTTCAACAGGCGAGAGCCTGAATTCTTAAGGCCCAATACTTCATCTACCACGAAGACACGAGGGCACCAAGATTACAGAACTACTCGCCTGATGCCATGCCTGATCAACGGCACATTGAAGTTGATCAGAAAACCAATCCGCTTTGTGGTAGATAGAGAGCGCAGTAAACAGGTACCAGGTGATTTTAGCGTCAGCTTACTCCCACCAGCGCATCTACTTGAGCCAGAATCTGGTCCGGCGTGAACTGCTGCAGTCGGATCGCCTTGGAGGGGCAGGCTGATGCACATGCGCCGCACCCCTTACACAGCACCGCATTGACGCGCGAGACGCCCCACAGCGGGTCGAGGCCCGGCGCCCCATAGGGGCAGACCTCCACGCACATGCCACACCCGGCACACATCTCCGCATCCACAATCGCCGTGGCCGCTTCCACCGGCACCCTGCCACGCAGGAGCGGGATGAGCGCCGAGGAGGCCGCCGCCTTTGCCTGCGCAATCGTGTCGGGGATATCCTTAGGCCCCTGACAACATCCGGCCAGGAAGACCCCATCCACCGCTGTGTCCACAGGACGTAGTTTGGGGTGCAACTCCAGGAAGAACCCGTCGGCGGAGCGGGGGAGTTTAAGCAATGTGGAGAGTGCAGCACTGTCGTGGCGCGGCTCCATACCCGTCGCCAGCACCACCAGATCAGCCTGGAACTCAAAGGGACGCCCCTGTAACGTGTCCTCGCCCAGCAAAACCACACGCTCACCGCGCCGATAGATTTCGGAGACGTTGCCCCGACGATAGCGCACCCCTTTCGCCCGTGCTTCGTCGTAGAACTCCTCAGCTCCTTTGCCGAAGGTGCGCACGTCCATATAGAAGACCGTCACCTCAGCGTTCGGGCGCAGCTCTTTAAGCAGACGCGCCTGCCTGGCCGTGTACATACAGCATACCCGCGAGCAATAAGGATTACCCACCTGAGCATCGCGTGAGCCGACACACTGGATGAAGGCAATACTGCGCAGGGCAGGCGAGAGGGCTGTATCGGCAGACTCTCGCGCCAGGATATGTTCCAATTCCAGCGAGGTGACCACATTGGGATACTGCCCGTAGCCAAGCTCCGGCTTGCGGCGGGGATCGAACAGGTCGTAGCCGGTGGCGACTATGATCACCCCAACAGGCAGAACGAGCGGCGCAGAATGACCAGCCGTTTCCACCTGTGCCTGGAAGTTTCCGACATAACCTTCTACCCCGGTCACCTGGGAGCTGAGCAGGAGCGTGACCCGCGGATGTGAACGGACGCGCTCGATCAGCGGAGAGAGCAACCCCGTGACAGGCTCCATAGCAGGGAAAAGGCGGTCAAGCCCGGCCACCCGCCCACCGAGGCGGTCGGTTTTCTCCACCAGGTAGACCGGGAAGCCTGCATCGGCGATGTCAAGCGCGGCCACCATGCCCGCGACCCCGCCCCCGATGATCAGTGCCCCAGGCGTCACCGCCACTTCTCTAGAATCGAGCGGCACCAGGCGGGCCACCTTGGCCACCACTGAAGCAACCAGCCACTGTGCTTTCTCCGTGGCCTTTGCCCGATCGCTGTGCACCCAGGAGCACTGCTCGCGGATGTTGGCCATTTCCAGGCAATAGGGGTTGAGACCGGCCTGCTGCGCGGCGCCGCGAAAGGTTGGCTCATGCATCCGGGGCGAGCAGGAGGCCACCACAACGCCGGTAAGCCCCTCCGCCTCGATGTCATGCCTGATCAGGGCCTGGCCCGGATCAGAGCACATGTACAGGTAGTTACGGGCCACGACGACGCCGGGCAGTGTCGCGGCAAATTCCGTCACCTTTTGGACATCCACGGTCGCGGCGATGTTGATACCGCAATGACAAATATACACTCCGATGCGGGGATTTTCCATGAATAGTCCTGAGTCCTGAGTCCTGAGTCCTGAGTCCTACGTCCTGCGTCCTGCGTCCTGCACCACCAGCCCGGTCACCGCGAGGGGGACAGGCTTCACAACGCCAGATTCACCAGCTCCATAATGTCCATTACCCTCAGCCGCTCCTCCAGCCCCTGGACCTTTACGGCGTCCTCAAGCGTCATCAGGCAGAAAGGACAGGCCACGGCCAATATCTCGGCACCGGTGTCGGCTGCCTCGAGCACGCGCTGGAAAGCGAGCCGCTGTTCAAGGTTAGTACCCTCGGCCCACATACGCCCACCGCCACCCTCGCAACACAGGCTGCGTTCACGGTTGCGGTCCATTTCCACCAGCTCCAGGCCCGGAATAGCCTTCAGGATGGCACGCGGCTCTTCAAAGACATTGTTCTGTTTGCCCAGGAAGCAGGGGTCGTGATAGGTAACCTTCTTCGTGACCTCCCTGGAGAACGCAAGCCGGCCCTGGTCAAGCAATTCCGCGATCAGTTGGGTGTAATGGAGCACTTCGATCCCATCCAGGCCATACTCGTTTTTGAAGGTGTTGAAGCAGTGCGGGGATGTGGTGACCAGACGGGAAGCACCCACACTGCGGATCAGGGCGCCGTTTTCTTCGACCAGCATCTCGAACAGGCCCATCTCTCCCATACGGCGCACCTCATTGCCACAACAGCTCTCCTCGATGCCCAGAGTGCCGAAATCGAGGCCGGCCGCCGTGAAAGCCCGCACCAGCGCCCGGGCGATGGGTTGAGCGCGCAGATCATAGGCCGGTGTGCAGCCGACGTAATAGAGTAGCTCGCATCCCTCCTGGGCAGGCTTGACGGAGAGGCCATCCATCCAGGCGGTGCGATCCTCGCGCGCGATGCCCGTGGGATTGCCCTGCCGGAAGATACCCATCAGCGCCGCGCCCACAGTGTCGGGGACACGGCCGCTCTCAACCAACTGACCGCGCAATGCGATGATCAGCTCTGCCGGGCGCACGTCCTTGGGACACCTTACCACGCAGGTGAAGCAACTGGTACAATCCCAAAGCTCAGGATGCGCCTCCAGGTTCAGTTCAGGCTCGATAAGCATGTGATAAATCAGGCTGCGGATATTGAGCGTGGTCTTGCGGGCCACCGGACAGCCACCGGTGCATTTGCCACACTGAATGCAACCGAAGAGTTCCAGTTGTTCTGTCAACGGTTGGGTCTTCAACGCTCTCCTCCTCGAGTCAACATCTCTATCCGCTTGAGACGCACCATTGCCGAAGCCGCAGCAGCCTTCGCCTGCGCCACCGTATCGGGGATATCCTTGGGCCCCTGGGCGCACCCTGCCAGATAGATACCTTCAACTTCCGTCTCCACAGGCCGGAACTGTGAATGTAGCTCCTGGAAAAAGCCATCCTCCGAGCATTTGATCCCCAGCTTCCGCGCTATCTCAGCCGTGGCGGCCCGGGGCACGATTGCTGTGGCCAACACCACCAGGTCAGCCTCAACTTCGACAGGACGGCCCAGTATGGTGTCCTCAGCCAGCACCACCACCCGCTCCCCACGACGGTATATCTCCGAGGGCTCCCCGCGCCGGTAAACGATCCGCTCATGCTTTACCCGGTCGTAGAACTCCTCATACCCTTTGCCGAAAGCGCGCACGTCCATATAGAACACGGTAATGTTCGCATTGGGAAGCCTGTCACGCACCAGGTGGGCATGTTTTGCGGTGTACATACAGCAGACCCGCGAGCAATACGGGACGCCGGTATGCGGGTCACGGGAGCCGACGCATTTGATAAACACCACGTTTTGCGGTTCCCTGCCGTTAAGGATAATCCTGCCTGCCGTCGGGCCAGAAGCAGAGGAGAGCCGCTCGAACTCCAGGCCGGTCATCACCTGCGGATAGAGGCCGTAACCGAATTCCGGCCTGGAGCGCGGGTCAATGAGGTCGAAGCCGGTAGCGACGATGACGGCGCCCACGTCCAGTTCCACAATCTCATCCCGCATATCATGGTCAATGCTGGCCTTCTGACAGGCATACACGCACTGGTTGCACTCGGAGCAGATGCCACAACCCAGGCATCGGGCAGCCTCGGCACGTGCCTGTGCTTCTGAGAACGGTCCGAACACCTCCCGGAAATCGTAAATACGCTCCTTGACCGGCGCTGCAGGCGCTTCATGGCGCGGTGCGGCAGAAGGTGCATCGGATGCGCCCCTACCGCGCGCCACAAGCTCGCGGGCCTCTTGCTCGCTCAGCATTGCCACAACAGCGGGCGGGTTCGGTATGTATTGCTCGCCGCGCAGATACGCATCAATAGAACGGGCAGCCTTGTGCCCGGCAGCGATGGCATCCACAACAAAAGCCATGCCGGTCACAGCATCGCCGCCCGCGAACAGGCCAGGTACGTTCGTGGCCAGCGTGTCCGGGTGCACCACAATCGTCTCTCCACGCGTGCGTTCCACCTCCGCAGGGAGACAATTGAGATCAGGCCGTGCGCCGATGGCGAAGATGACCACATCGGCGGGAAGCTCGAACTCGGAACCAGGGACAGGCCGTGCTTCTCTGCGTCCACTCGCATCCGGCTCACCGAGTTCCATCCGCACACAGCGGATGGCCCGTACATTCCCATGCTCATCAGGCAATATTTCCACGGGATTTGTCAGGAAGTCGAAGATGATGCCCTCCTCTTCGGCCTGCTGACGTTCCAGCGGCTGCGCCGGCATCTCCACCATAGAGCGACGGTAGATAATGTGCAGTTCGGGCGATTGATTAATCGCCCCTTCGGGCGGTTTTCCCGCAGAAGCGTGTCCCTGACCTGCTTCCTTCGCCTGCTGCATCCCCACACGGAGCGCTGTGCAGGCTGCATCCATCGCCACATCACCGCCGCCTATCACCATCACCCGCTTGCCTGCCAGGTCTGGATAGCGCCCCAGGCTCACTTCGCGCAGGAAATCAATCGCCGACCAGACCTGAGGTAAATCCACGCCCGGGATAGGCAGCCACATGCCCCGATGCGCTCCAATCGCGACAAAGACGGCATCATAGCCATCCTGTAACAGCGCCCTCACATTCTCCACCCGATGGTTCAACCTGAGTTCCACGCCGAGGGCAAGGATGTTATCAATTTCTCTCTCCACCAGCTCGTAGGGCAGCCGATAGGATGGGATACCCACACGCAGCATTCCCCCGGCCACAGGAAGAGCCTCAAATACCGTCACGCTATGTCCCTTCAACACCAGGTCCCGGGCGCATGTCAGCCCGGCCGGACCTGACCCAACAATAGCCACCCGCTTCCCCGTCGGCTGCACCTGAGGACGGGGAATGTGGATTTCATCCGGGTGCGCCAGGGCCCAATCGGCCACGAACCGCTTCAGCCTCATAATGCTCACGGGTTGGTCCACCTTCCCCCGCGTACAGGCCTCCTCACACTTATGGTTGCACACACGTCCGCATACGGAGGGGAAGGGGTTATCCTCATGGATAGTGCGGTAGGCATCGGCAAAGCGCCCTTCCCGGATCAATGCGATGTACCCCTGAGCACGCTGGTTAATCGGGCAGGCATCCCGGCACGGCGCCCGGCCGCGTTTCTCGATGGCGAAAGCAGCCGGGATCGCCTGAGGAAACAGGCGGTAGATCGCCCGATACGTATCCAACCCCAGATTGAAACGATTGGGGATCTCTACCGGACAAACCCGCGCGCAGTCGCCGCAGCCGGTACAGGTGCTCACATCCACGTAACGGGCTTTGCGTCTCAGCGTTACCCGAAACGACCTCTCCCTTGCCGCCAGAGCCTCAAGCTCCGTGCAGGTCATCAGCTCGATCAGCGGATGGCGCCCCACATCCACCATTTTGGGGGTCAGGATGCAGGAAGAGCAGTCCAGGGTAGGGAAAGTCTTGTCCAACTGGGCCATACGCCCGCCCACGCCCGGCTCACGCTCGACCAGGTAGACACGATAGCCGGCCTCAGCGATGTCCAGCGCAGCCTGAATGCCGGCGATTCCGGCGCCGATAATCAGGGCAGCGGGTTTCTGTTCCATCTTTGCTGCTCCTCCTAACATCACCTTCTACAGGCTTTCTTATTCGCATAACTGATTCTGAGGCGCAAGGCGCTGGCCAATCTCTTGACTATGCGCCGCGTGAATCAAAATCCACGCGGGCCGGGTGCTGGCCGCCGACCGGACCGCCGCCGCCGGATTGTGATCCGGCGGGCACTTCCGGCGGGCACTTCCGGCGGGCACGTCAGGCGGGCACGTCAGGCGGGCACTCCCGGCGGGCACGTCAGGCAGGAACGATGCGCGGAATCAAGTTATGCGTATCTCGCACTCGCGTGCAAACCTGATGCTAATCCACCACATCAAGCATCTCATACACCCGTCGTGGTGTAAATCCCACCTGCTGAGTAGCTTTGTTGGGACAGACCGTTGCGCATACTCCGCACCCCTGGCAAAGCACCCCGATCACTGTGGCGGATGTGGCACCCGGCTCCAGGATTCTGGCACCATAAGGGCAGGCTTCCACGCACAGTCCACAGGCAGAACAGAGCCGCTGATTGACCTGGACCACTGTGCGCGGTGCCTCCAATTCCTCCTGCGCCAGCAATGCTGCTGCTCTCATCGCCGCACCTTGCGCCTGGACAATCGCCTCGTCCACAGAACACGGCGCACGGGCCAGGCCGCACATAAAAATGCCCCGCCGGGAAAGGTCAAGCGGGCGCATCTTGGGATACTCCTCCCTGAAGAAACCATTGGCGTCCAGCGGCACTCCCAGCAGCTCCGCCAGCGTACCGTTATCATTCGGCGCGATCCCGGTGCTAAGCACAAGAAGGTCGGCGTGGATGACAAGCTCCTCGCCTGTAATCAGTTCCCTCAAACGCACCGTCAGCCCATCTTCTCCTGCAGTGACCTGGGGTTTATGCGGCAGCTCGTAGCGCAGGAAGGCCACTCCCTTGCTGCGCGCCTGGCGGTAAAAATCCTCGCGGAAACCGTAGGTGCGCATCTCACGGTAGAGGACAAAGATGTTGAGCTGCGGGAAGGCTTCCTTGAGCCTGAGCGCGTTGGCGACAGCTCTGGAGCAACAGACACGGCTGCAATAAGGCCGATCTGGCTCCCGCGAGCCAACACACTGGATCATCACAACAGTACGCAGATTTGCAAGGGGCGAGTCAGGGGACAGCTCTTCACGGGCGCCCTGCCCACGCTGAAAGTTGGCAAGCTCTGCCTGCAACTGGCGCTGGGTCATCACCCGTGGGTCCTGCCCGTAGAGGTACTCCGTCGGGGTGACCTCCCGGCCTCCGGTGGCAATAATGACGGCACCATGCTTCAGTGTCAGGCTCTGGCTGTCATCGAGGAGCAGCCTGGTCGAAAACTGGCCGACCCGGCCGGAAAACCCGGCGACCTGAGCTCCTCTGTAGACATGGATGCGCTCCTGGCCCTCAACACGCTCGATCAAATCTCTGAGGAAAAGCTGCGGGGCGTCCAGCTCGCCGTCCTCCAGCAGATACCTCAGCTCCCGCGCCTGCCCGCCCAGTTCGGCCGAACGTTCTACAATATCTACCTCGTGCCCCAGTTGGGCCAGCGTCAGCGCAGCGGTGAGACCGGCCAGCCCTCCACCGATCACCAGCACGCGCTGCGACACCGGCTCTGGAGCGGGATAGACAGGCCGGAGCAACCTGGCGCCGGCGACCCCCATCTCGACCAGCTCGCTGGCTTTGCCCACAAGATCGAAGCGCTTCTGTGTCCCAGGCCGCGCGTGCACCCTGGCCACCTCGCCGCGCAGGTTCACTCGCTCCAGCAACCCCGGGTTGAGGCCGGCAGCGACCATCATCCTGTCAAGCACCCCCTGATGGAGTCGGGCCGTACAGCCGGCGAGTACCACACGGTTGAGCCTGTGCTCTTCGACCGCCTCCTCAATCTGCTTCAGCCCGCCGTTGAGGCAATCGTGCTCAAGGACCTGTACCAGCACCACATCGCGCAAACGGCGCGTGCGCTCCGCCAACGCCTCCAGGTCCACCACTTCGCCGATCTCGCCCCGGCAATCGCAGAGAAAGACGCCCACGCGCGGCCATTCCTCCTCCGCCACCTCACCCGCAGCGACAGAGCGTTCCCTGGCACCGGGCAGCCTGCCCACCAGGCACGCTGCAGCTGCCGCAGCAGAGGAGGACTCGATCACCGTCTCAGGGATGTCCTTAGGCTCACGGAAAGCACCGCTGACAATGATGCCCGGCCGCGAACTGCTGTCAGGCGCGAAGGGGCGATTGATTAATCGCCCGTACGTCTCGCAGAAGCCGTACCTGTTTAACGCTATCCCGGCCGCCTGGGCCAGGCGCTGAACCCCCGCAGGTGGAGCGAACCCCACCGCCAGGACGACCATATCGAAGTCCTCATCCTGCAATTCCCCACCGTCGGTCACGTAGCGCAACTGTAGATTCCTGGTCTGGCGGTACTCGTGGACGGAAGAGACCATACAGCGGCGATAGTAAACCCCCGGCAGCGCAGCGACGCTCTCGAAGTAGCTGTCGAAATCTTTGCCATGCGCCCGGATATCCATATAGAATACCGTGATCTCCAGCTCGGGGCGCAGTTTTTTGGCCACCGCTACCTGCTTGGCGGTATACATACAACAGACAGAGGAACAGTACCCATAGCCGATGGCATCATCCCGCGATCCCACACACTGGATGAAGGCCATCTTTCGTGGAGGGAGTTTGTCTGAAGGACGCACAATGTTCGCGCCGGTGGAGCCGGCAGCGCTGAGCATGCGCTCAAACTGGATGCTGGTCAACACATTCTCGTAGTAGCCGAAGCCGAACTCCCCCTTAAGGCGGGCGTCAAAAGGCTCGAAACCCGGCGCCAGGATGATGGCACCGACTTGGAGGGTTGAAATTGATGGCTCCACCGAAGGCGACAGATCAATGGCCCCGGTTGGGCAGACCGCCACACACCTCCCGCAGCGGGTGCAATAATCCATATCAATCACATAGGTCGGTGGGACGGCACGGGGCGGTGGGGAGTAGATGGCCTTGCCCGGGTAAAGTATGCCCTCATAACGATCCGGTCGCTCAACCGGACAGCTCAGCGCACATAAACCACAGTTATTGCACAGATCCGGGTTAACGTAGCGTGGTTTGTGCCGCACCGTAACGGTGAAATCGCCCGGGCTGCCGCTCACATCCTCGACCCAGGCGTAGGTGATCAGCTCTATGTTCGGGTGCAACTCACATTCGAACGTCGGGCAATAGGCAGCCCGCCCGGGCAACATCAGACACACACCACAGGAGTTGGTGGGAAAGGTCAGGTCGAGCAGGTGTAGCGAGCCACCGATGCCCGGGGCGCTGTCCAAAAGATAGACTTTGTACCCGGCCTCGGCGAGCAACAGCGCAGATTGCATCCCGCCGATCCCTGCGCCGACGACCAGAATAGGGTTAGATGTTTTGAGCGTGACGTCAGCGGTCATTCGTTTCTCCAACAACATTCTTCGCATCCTTTGTGCCATCTGCGGTTGATATGGAACCGCAAAGAGCGCAAAGGACGCAAAGAAAATCAGGATGGTTCATCTTCACCCCAAAATTGGTTTACACTTTGAGCTGTCTTGAAAAATCGGCTGCTCGCACCTGCACCCACGACAGGCTTGTGGCTGTCGGCAGGCTGGAAAGCCTGCCCCACACGGCAGGCTGGAAAGCCTGCCCCACACGGCAGGCTGGAAAGCCTGCCCCACACGCAGGCTGGAAAGCCTGCCCCACACGCCGGCAGAGTGTCAACCAATTATGAACCATCCCAGAAAATCTTAAAAAACCCTTTGCGGTTGATACGGAACCGCAAAGAGCGCGATCTCAATCGGCCTCACCTCATACCAAACCCCTGGCGCGCAACACCGGCAGCGGGTTGACGGCATGTTTGCTCAGCCATTTCACCGTATCCGGCAATCCAAGCGCCAGACCCATCAGCTCGGTGAAGTAAAACACGGGCATCTTTTTGTAGACCTCCTGCCGCGTGTCGAGATTGATCTGGCAGATGCCACAGGCAGAAGCGATACAGTCCGCCCCGGCCTCAATCGCAGCCGCAACAATACGGCTGGAGAGCTGGACCACCACCTGGCTTATGGAGAGCGTCATACTGGCGCCACAGCAATCCACTTTGTAAGACCATTCCACCGGCGTCGCCCCCAGTGCCTCCATCAGCCGGTCCATCGTGGTGGGATGCTCTGGATCATCCCAACCCGTCTTTTCCGGTGGACGCACCAACACGCAGCCGTAGTAAGACGCCACCTTCAGCCCACGCAGCGGCCTGGTCACACCGGCGCGGATCATTTCCGGGCCTACATCGTTGGCAAGCACGTCCAGAATGTGGCGCGGACGAGGACGTCCCGTGTAGCTGAATCCCAACAGACTCTCCATCCTGCGCCGCCACTCCTCATCCTGGCGGAGGGCATTGTCGGCAGAGAGGGTGTTTTGATAGCAGGCCGGACACGGTATGGCAATGTCAAGCCCGGCCTGCTGCGCGAGCGCGACATTGCGGCCCGGCAGCGCCAGCGACAATGTATGGTCGAGCGCATGGGCCGAAGATGCTCCGCAACAGTTCCAATCCTCCAACTCCACCAGCTCGACCCCCAGCGCCCGGCACACGGCTTCGGTGGAGTGGCCGAACTCCACTGCAGTCGTCCCGGCAGTGCAACCAGGATAATAGGTATACCTCACTGCCGCACCTCCTCACACCTCTGAAGACCCGTCCTGCGCGGCCGGTTTGAACAGCTCTTTTATATCCTTCATGCGCCTGACCCGCTCCGGCGTAAGAGAGAGCTTACCCTTAAGCATCAGGCTGGCGCCCATTTTGGCATCCGAAAGCAGGCCCTGGAAGAAGAGGGGCGGCTTGGTTAACAGACAACGGGTCTTGTATTCCAACAACATACTCACCTCATGCACGCGCCCCCACAGGCGGATGCTGTCCAGGAAGGAGCGGTGCAGAGCATAAACGGCCGGATGCGGGGCGAAACCCTCCACCAAAGCCATCTGGCGCAGCACATCCATCACGGGCGCCAGGCGGATATGATTGGGGCAACGCGTGCCGCATGTCTCACAGCCCACACAGAGCCAGATGGCAGTGCTACCAAGCACGCGCTCTTTCTGCTCCAACTGGATCAGGCGGAGCAATTGGGCAGGTTTATAGTCCATCACGTAAGCCGTCGGACAGCCCGCCGTGCACTTCTGGCAGTAGAAGCAGTTTTGAACATGCTCACCGCTCCGCTCGCTCACGACGCTCCAGAAGGGCGATTGATTAATCGCCCGTACTGGGGGCGATTGATTAATCGCCCCTACTTCGATTCCTGTTTCAATCGTCATCATCTCTCCCTGGAAAACAGAACCACACCCAGACGCTGGCAGGGAAAGGAGGGAGCGCATCCGATGCGCCCCATATCAGAACTCGCCGCCGCGTTCCACCAGGCGTAGCACCAACACCATCATGTCCAACGTCTCTCCGCTGCTGGTGATAAAGTAATCACGCAGTGTGACCTCATGTTTAAAGCCAAGGTCCTGGACAGCCTTAATCACATCCGTCTGGGTAGTCACCACCTCAATGTACAACTGCTGCAGGCCGACCATCCGCGCGATGTCAATCAGGGCACGCAACATCAGCGTTCCGATGCCACGCCGGCGGTACTGACGGTCAAGGAAGATACGCACCCAGGCCAGGTGGCGATGATAGCGCTCGCGGAAGTGAAGGGTGGCATCACCGACGATTTTATCATCTATGATCGCCAGCAGCGGGTAGACTTTTTGCAGATTCAGATTGTCCACCCAGCCTGCCACAACGGCCGGATCGGCGGCATCATCACGGAAATATTCCAGGTCCTCCTTCGATGCCCTGGCGAAAAGGTCTATCAGCCCCTGCTTATCCTCCTTAGTGAGCGGACGGAGCAAGAGCCGCGAGCCGTCGGGCAGCGTTTTAACCTGACGATAGCGTGCCAGTTGAGTCCAGATGTCCCCCATTTTACCCTCCGGTCACTCCGAGGTGACTGTCACCTCAGGCATTAATCAATCGCCCCTACCAATGCCATCTCCATCAGCCGGGTGAAGTAAAGCACCGGCATTTTCCTGGCCTCACGCTGTGGATATTCCAGATTAAATTGACAAAGCGGACATGCCGTCACGATGGCCTGGGCCCCACATTCCCGTGCCGAGGCCACGATCTCCTGCGCCAGCGTCTCAGATATGCGTGGCTCTTTCACCGTCAGATAGGAACCGCAACACTCGATGCTGTAAGGAAAATCCACCACCTCTGCGCCGAGCGCGCGCAGCAGCTCGTGCAATATCGTCGGCTGCTCCGGATCATCCAGCCCGATCTCATCGTGCGGCCGCAGGAGAAGACAGCCGTAATAAGGCGCCAGGCGCATAGAAATGGGATTCTGCACCCGTGCTCTCAAATTCTCCCATCCGACCTCGTCACGCAAAATTTCAAGGAAGTGCACCACGCGCACCCCCTGATACTCCTGGCCGGTGAACCAGTTGATGCGCTCCAACATAGCTGGATCGCGCGCCAGTAGCGCCTGTGTGCGGCGCAGGACATGGAAGCAGATGGCGCACAAGGTGACCACGCGCTCACCGGCCTGCTGGGCCTGATACAGCACCCGTGTCGGAGCGATGAGCGCCATCGAGTCGTCCAGGCTCAGCGGGAAGGTCGCCCCACAGCACTGCCAGTCGAGAAGTTCAACAAGCTCAAACCCCAATGCCTGCGCCACCGCGCGGGCAGAGCGATCGTATTCCCTGGCCTGTGTGGCGAGCGTACAGCCGGGGAAGTAAGGAATGCGCGTTACCATTGGCCTACTTCACATACTTTCTGTACCCGCCGACAATAGCCAGTTGCGGCAGCGCCTTCACCAGCTCGGGTGGCAGCGCATTCAGATCGAGCCTGGTCACACCCCGGCGCAAAGAGATGAGCCGTAGCGCCTCCATCAGGCGGGGCAGGTCAACCCCCTTAGGACAGCGCGTCACACAGGCCAGGCAGGAGGCGCAGAGCCAGAGCGTGTTGCTCTCCAGCACCTCCTCTATCCCCAGTTGTGCCAGCCGGATGACCTGGTTGGGGAGCAGGTCCATCGCCGCCACAACAGGACAGCCGGCACTGCACCTGCCGCACTGATTGCACGCCAGCAAAGCCTGTCCACTGCTTTCCTCGATCTGGCGCACAAAATCGCTGTGTATTCTGGCGGCCGAGATTCTGGTGCGCATAGTTTCATCCAGAGCCGGCACCTACTCAATCAATCCCGCTGCCCTCTTGGCGCCCGCAAGTGTGTTCCACATCAACATCGCGATGGTCATCGGTCCCACACCGCCGGGCACAGGGGTGATGTAACCCGCCACCTCCTTAACCTCATCAAAGTCCACATCCCCCACCATTCTGGAGCCGCTTTTGGCCGTCGGGTCAGGGATGCGATTGATTCCCACATCAATCACTGCCGCACCGGGCTTGACCCAGTCGGCCTTGACCATCCTGGGCTGTCCCACCGCAGCCACCAGGATATCCGCGCGGCGACAGATTTCCGGCAGGTTGCGGGAGCGGGAGTGGCATATGGTTACCGTGGCATCGCGGTGCAGGAGCAGCAGCGAGACCGGCAGGCCCACGATATTGCTGCGACCAAGGACCACCGCTTCTGCGCCGCTGATCTCTATGCCTGAGCGGACGAGGAGTTCAATACATCCTGCCGGTGTACACGGCACGAAGAGCGGCTTGCGGCCCTTCATCGCCAGCCTGCCGATGTTGAGCGGATGGAAACCATCCACGTCCTTCTCAATACTGATCGTCGCCAGTATCTTTTCCTCGTTCAAATGTTTAGGCATTGGCAACTGCACGAGGATGCCGTGTATGGCAGGGTCCTCGTTGAAGCGTCTGACCGTCGCCTCGACCTGCTCCTGCGTGGCATCTTCCGGCAGGTGCTCACCAACGGAATAGAAGCCACAATCAACACATGTCCTCTGCTTCGAGGCAACATAAGCCTTAGAAGCGGGGTTCTCGCCTATCAGCACCGTCGCCAGCCCCGGAACGATGCCATACTTTTCCCTTAAGTCCGCTATCTCGGCTCGAATCTCCTCGTAAATCTGGCCCGCGATCGCCTTGCCGTCAATGATTTGAGCTGCCATAGCTGCCTCCTCGCAAAATACGCAACACGGAATACGCAACACGGAATACGCAACACGGAATACGCAACACGGAATATGCAACACACGTTCCTACACACGCAGATACGAATCCGTGTAGATCACTTTGTTCAGCAGTACCTGCACCGTCTTCCAGATGTTAACCTGCTCCGGGTCGGAGAAATCAACGTCCTCAGGCTGAAGTTCCTCCATCGCGGCGACCCGGTCGTGGAGCTTCAACAACAGCCGGTTGAGCGCGGTGCTGTCATCTCGCTGCTCGACAACGCGGATCCACTCCATCAGCATGCGGTCGAGAGGATCAGCAATGACCATATCAATGCCAGCTCCCATCAGCATCACCATGTAGGTCCGGTTCAGGAGCGGGCGCATCTCAGCAGGGACGGCATTAGAGACGTTGGAAAGCCCCCCATTGGTCAACGGCGGCGGCTCCCAGGCGTATTTGAGAGTACGCACTGCATCAATGCATTCAGGACAGTACTCCTGACATCCGGAGACGGTCAATACCAGCGGGTCAATGATCAGGTCGGTAATGGGAAAATCAATCTCCAACATACGGGGGATCAACTTTTCCAGCGCGATACTGACCCGCTCATCGGCGCTGACGGGGATCATTCCCTCGCCCATAGTCAGAGCGATCAGGCGAGTATTGAACTTTTTGGCCACCAGCGGCACCGTCTCCAGCCGCTCAGGTCGCGCATCAGTAGAATTGATGATCGGCTGGGCTTTGGTCACCGTCTCACAGGCAGCCTCAATCGCAGCCAGGTTAGTGGTGTCGAAGGCCAGAGGCACGTCAACCACCTGCTCGATTGTCTCTACCAGCCAGGGCAGAATCTCGTGACCGGCCTTCTTCTGGGGGCCGATGTTGAGGTCTATGGCGTTCGCTCCTGCCTCGACCAGACGCACCGCCAGGTCCTGGAAGAACCTGGCATCCCGGTTTGCGATGGCCTCTTTCACGCGGGGGGAGATGATATGGATATTTTCGGCAATAATATACATTTCTAACCTCCATTTGTTTGTATGTGGCCCGTAGGGGCGATTGATTAATCGCCCGTACTGCGAATCCGGGTGAAGTCTTCAGGACAGAGCGCACCGGCCAAAAAAGCAGGTCGTTTTTCCTCATTACAACACCTGCCGGGCGATGCTCCGCACTGCCTGATAAACAGCCGTCTCAATCGGTAACTGAACCAGCGGGCGACCGGAAATCTCAAACTCGGCCATTGCCGGGTCCTCCGGGACCGTTCCGATCAGCTCCAGGCCTGTCCGGGCGATGGCCTCGGCCAGCGGCGGAGGCAAACCATCCCGCACCCGGTTTACAATCAGACATGTACGCCCCACTCTGATGTCCAGGCCGGGGACCATCCGTGCCATCTCCCGGGCCGCAGCGATGCCCCGTTGGGTGGGATCAGTCACCAGCAGCAGGACATCCACGTCGCGGGTTGTGCGGCGACTGAGGTGCTCCATTCCGGCCTCGTTGTCAATTACCACGTAGTCGTAGTGATTGCTCAGCCGGTCTATGATAACGCGCAGCATCTGATTGGCCGCACAGTAGCAACCCGGCCCTTCCGGGCGGCCCATCGCCAGCAGGTCCACCTGCCTGCCTTCTACCAGCGCCATCTGCACCTGGTAATCCAGGTATTCCTGTTTGCTCAGCCCACCCGGCATCGAACCCGCCAGCGCTCCACTGGATTGAACCAGTTGTAACATTTCTTCACGGATGTCGCCGATGGTCTGTTCCACCTCCAGGCCCAGCACCAGCGGCAGGTTCATCGCCGGGTCGGCGTCAATGGCGAGAATAGACCCGCCTCGCTCCTCCAACAAATAGCGGATGAAGCAGGCCGCAACGGTCGTTTTACCGGTACCCCCTTTTCCAGCCAGCGCAATGGTGACAGTCAACGGTCCTTTACCCTATGCATCTGTATAAGCGGCATAGGGATGCCGCTTGTACGGTTTTTCGGATAGGCTCTTAGTCCTGCATTACCGCAGCCTGCGCCCCTTTGTTCTGATCTCCCAGGCCAGCGGATGCTCGTCACAAAACTCTTCGGGACGGAACCGCACCGGCTCTATCGTGAGTCACTCCGCAGGAGTGCCGGGATAATTCGTCGGTGGTCCTCCAGCAGATCGCCTGTAAAGTCCTCGGAAATTAGAGCTACATCTATATCGCTGTCCGGACGGGCGGAGCCAGCCGCATACGATCCGTACAGGTATGCCGCCGTCAGCCGGGTGCCGGTTTTCTCCACTTCTTCAAGAAAATGCTCTACAACTTTCAGGACCTGAGCATTCGCTCTATCCATGCGCCGAACTCCCGAACTTGCTCCATTTCCGCCCTGCAGAATTCCCGGGTGCATTGCCGCTTGAACTGCAATGCCATATCCGGATAACGGGTTCTGACAGCGTACTCCGTCACCCGTACCAGGAATGTCTCCTGCTCAGGAGTGAGGTCCAACCCCCCTTTCTCCGCCAGATACCGCAGGTGATGACTGACAGGCGCATGCTCCCCCGTGGAGCGGACAATCAACGCCTTCAGCAATTTTTCCAGGTACAGGTGAGCAAAGAAAAGCGCGTGAGGGTAATCACCGCTCTGCAACAGGTGCTCTGCGGCTGTCCAATCATCGGCCGCGGTCTCAGCCAGTATTGGACCACCCTTTCAACGTCCATTTAACCCCTCGCCGTACATCTGCCCCGGCCCCAGGCTCTCCGGGAAGCGCTCCCGCAACATCTCACGCGCGGTGTAGCAAAGATGACAGGCATCCACATAGGCCGCCTCATGCGTCAGGCCGTAGCGCGCCACCAGCGCAACCGGACCGCCTGCCAGAAGCGGGCCGACTACCGGATGCGCCTGCGGATCGTAAGACTCCACAATCTCCACCAGGGGCCGCTCAAAGAGATTGCCCATGGTCAATCCCTGGCAGAGGTGCAGATAACCGTAACAGTCCACATGCACCCGCTCAGGGTCGCCCAACCGCTCATACGGGCACTCTGTGAAGGTGTACCAGGGCTTCCGGTCCACACCCTCCACCAGCTTCACCGCCGCCCGGCCCCGGAACATAATGGGGCCACTCTCCACTGGTTCACCCTTCGGCTGTGCCGGACGGGTGGCGCTCCCCTCCGGCACCTGGCAGATAAGCAGATCGGCAGGTATTCCCAGCGCCTCCGCCGCCATCAAAGCATAGCGGGCCTGTGGACTGAGCAGCTCGTCGTAATGGAACAGGTCGGTGGAGACGGTCAGGTCGTTCAGGAAGCCAGCCAGCGGCCTCAACCATTCCGCCGCGTCTTCCGGTGTGATGGCCCAGTAGCCGTTGGTCACGATGCCGACCCGAAAGTCTGCATCAGCGGCCTCGCGCACTGCCCGCACCAGAATCGGGTAGTAAAGGAACGGTTCGCCACCCTCCAGGTAGATCCACTCCACCGTTCCCAGTTCCAATGCCTGCCGGTAAATGTCCCGAATCTGTGCCAATGTTAATGTACCCTTCTGCCCCGGGCTTCCCCAGACGAAGCAATGATCACATTCAAAGTTGCACTGATAGCTCACCAGAAGATGCAAACCGGTTAACGGCATGCTACCCCTCTCCCAGCGTTGCCGCCACCGACGGGAACTGGCTGAGGTCAGTGTGCGGCAGAAAGAGGGCAGCATTGAACTCATCAAAGAAAGTGTTGTCCGCTGAAAGCTCCAGATAGGTCATCATCTGAGCCACCTCGGTGACACGGCGGCGCACCTCGCGCGATAGAAGCGCCATGTAAGCTCCCCGCACAGAGGTATTGCCCAGGAACTGGAAGCACTCAAACGGCTTATCGGGGAGCAGACCGATCTGGATCGCATGTCGTACATTGATATACTGGCCGAATGCCCCGCCGATAAGCACCTGTCCCACCTCGCTCAGGCTCAACCCCACACTGCGGGCCAGGATGGAGAAGCCGGCATAGATCGCTGCCTTGGCGCGCATCAGGTTGTCAATGTCCACCGCCGTGATCACGATATCCTCGCCTGTAGCGCTCTCATCCGCCCAGGCAACGACGTACTCTGCGCCGTGCGCTCCCTGACGCACCCTTTTCGTTTGCAATCCCAGGTTGATGTTGCCGCTTTTATCCACCACGCCGGCCGTGAACATCTCAGAAAGCAACGAGATCAGCCCGGAGCCACACAACCCGCGCGGCTTCTCATCGCCGATGACGCGGTAAGTCACCTCGTAGTCACCGGGATTGATCCACACTTCCTCGATAGCGCCGGCAGTAGCGCGCATCCCGTGCACCACACCGGCCCCCTCGAAGGCCGGCCCCGCTGAGCAGGCACATGAGATCAACCACGTACAGTCGCCCAGCACCATCTCCCCGTTAGTACCTATATCCACAAACAACGCCAGCTCCTGCGTGGCACACATACCCGAGCTGACCACACCGGCGGTGATATCGGCGCCCACGTAGGAGGCGATCCCGGGGAGACAATCCACCGTTGCTTCCGGGTTTACCCGCAGCCCGATCTCGCGCGCCGGAAAGGTGGGGAGATGGTTGACCGCAGTGATAAAAGGCATCAGGCGTATGGATTCAGGAGGGATGCCCGCGAAGAGATGTATCATTGTACTGTTGCCGGCGACAACGACCTTGTATATCTCCTCGGTGCTGATGCCGCGCTCCTGCGCTGCCTGAGCCAGCAGGCGGTTAAGCGTCTCCACGACAAGCCTTTGCAATTCCTCCAGGCCATTCCCCTTGCTGGCGTAGATGATGCGGGAGATGACATCCTCCCCCCGGGCGATCTGACCATTATAATCGGCCTGCTGGGAAAGGACCTCACCGCTCATCATATCCACCAGCCAGACGTGGTTGGTGGTGGTGCCGATATCAATCGCAGCCGCCCACAGGCTTTCCAGATGCTCGCCGGGCAACACGTCTACCAGACGCGGCGGCCCCTCGGGGCGATCCCAGGTATCCAGCTCAACCACCACGGTCACGGTCCAATCGCCCTGGCGCAGGGCCTGGCCAAGCTTGCGCAGAACCGGCAGTGAGGCCTGGATGTTGCGCAACCCGTAGCACCTGGCCAGCTCTCGCTGCAGGCGGGACCAATCGTCGGTCTGGTCCTGTAGGGAAGGAGGAGCGAGTGTGACGCTATATTTGCGGAGGGGCTGCTCATACCGGTCATAGGCAAAAGGAAGTGCGACCTTTGCAGCCCGCTTGCTTTCTCTCAGGCGCCGTTCAATTCTCTCCTGGGGCGGGACAGAGACGACAACATCTCCTTCGATGACGGTCTGGCAGGCCAGGGCGTATCCGGCCGCCACATCCTCCGGGGAGAGACGTTGGGTGGAGCGACGGCGTACTGCGCCTTCCTCCACAATAACAGCACAGCGGCCGCATCTTCCCTGGCCACCACAGGGCATGATGATCTCTACGCCGGCCCTGCGCGCTGCATCCCCAATTAACGTGCCCGTCGGGGCTTCGACCGTGATATCGAAGGGAAGGAATCGAATCCTGGGCATCGGTCAGCTCTTCAGACTTCCGGGGTCCTGGGCCCCCGGAAGTCGAAGGGGGCGCATCGGATGCGCCCCTGCTACGAAGGACTCCACAGCTTCAGGTAGGCCGGCAAATCCACCGCCTCGCGTGGCCCGACCAGAATTTGCCACCCCGGCAACGCCTCCTCCAGCTCTCCCAGCAACACCGAGACATGGCCGGGGATGATCAGTTTACGGTGGGTGATCTTGTCGGCCATGTTGGCGCTCCGCACTGCTTTAGCGATGCGTTCCGCATCGAACTTGCCGGCCGCCCACGCAGTGAGCACGCTCATACCCTCCGCATCTGCCACCAGCAACCAGCCGGGGATACCGCTCCCATCCACCTCGTTGGCTACGGAGAAGTAGGTGATGGAGAAATTGGTGGTCACCATGAGCGGGGAATCCGGCCGGGGGTTATTGATCTCATAGACGCCAGGCTGTACCTGGATCGGCTTCTGCGGGTCGGTGTAGATATTGGTGCGCAACGCCAGCAAAGGATAGAGCAATGCCGGGTTGAAGGTATCCAGCACGACAAAGCCAGCGTATTTGGTAATCGCCTGAGTGGCGGCCACGGCAACCATTCCCTCGTCATCTGCCATCTCGCCAGGAAAGGCAATGATGGGATAACCGAGCTGACGGAAGGTCTTCTTAAGCGCCAGACGGCGGATCAGCGTGTTCAACGCCAGCGCCGATTTGAGGTCACGCACGCCGGGGTCGAGCACGATGTCATCCACCCCGGCGCCCTTCACCTGCTCTGTCAGTGTGGCCAGTCCGCTCAACGTGTTGGCCCGCACCGTCAGCGGCACTCCGAACTTTTTGGCCAGTGCCGCGAAGGATTCCCAGTTGTCAGCCGTGGCAGCATAGAGAAGCGGCACTACAGCAGGGGCGATTTCCCTTGCCGTCACCAGGCCTTTTTCCAGCACCTGTGCGTCGGAGGAGATGAGGATCAGCGGCAGCACCGCTGTCTCCAGCACCCCCCTGATGGCTGCAGCAAAGGCATCGCCACCACTGGTGGCCTCGACTGCAAAGCCATCTATAGTCATGGACTTGCCCACGTACTCGACCTTGTAATTCGCCGCCTCTCGCGCTGCAGACTTGAGTGCCTCAAGCGGCAGGTTGTCACGCAGGCGGATGAAAATGCCACAGGGGTTGTAGAACGTCTTTTCGTGACGGAAGAGGACGATCTCGTTGCCCGATTTCACCTCCCGACCGTCCGCAGAAATGGTCACCAGCCGGACCGGCGGTGCGGCGGACTCTGCCAGTTGCTCCCGCGCCTCGTCGGAGACGTAAGGGCACTTATCAAGCTCAGCCTGCTTGGCCGCCAGCTTCATAGCAAAGGCCAGACAGGTTGGGAAGCCACATTCCTTACAGTTCGTCTGAGGTAAAAGCTTGTAAATTTGAAGGCCCGAAAGCGCCATTTTCCCCTCCTTGAGTGGGGGGCAGGTCAGGGACCTGCCCCTACCGTGCACGCCCCTGCCACAGCTCCGTGATCATCGTCCGGATGCGCCGCACAGATTCAGGATGGCGCAGCACTACAATGTCGGCGCCGGACTCGATCAACGTGGCGGCTGTCATCGTCTCCCAGTTGATGGCCCGTTCCTTCCAGTCACCCCAGGAAGCGGGCACCCCCTCACCGACTTTGCTCTCTTTCTGCCGCCAGGCCTCGTAGCCCACGGTGACGATCATCGGCAGTTGGGTCATGCTGTCGCCCTGCAAAGCAGCCAGGCGCAATCGCTCCATCACCGAGTAGCCGTATTCTATGCCGTAGCCAACCGCAGCGCTGGTCGGGTCCATCAGGATGCGATCGGGTGGCAACCCCATATCGGTGATAAGGATATTGAGCTGTTTGGCCAGGTTCACATCCATCGCAGTGCGGGCAGTAACCAGATGACCATTGGCCAGCGCTGCTGCGACGATGGTACGATAGTTTTTCTCTTCACAGATGCCCAACACCAGGCGCTCACCCGCTGCCGCTTCGGCCACGGGCACAAGCAGCTCATTATCAGCATCCACCTGTCCAGGCCCCAGGACGATGAGCGGCAGCCCGGTGGCTTTGAGCACTCTACGTACCACCTCACAGGCTCGTGCCGGTGTATTGGGGTTCCCCTCAGCATCGGTCAACGTCAGTTGCAGCAGGATAACGTCCGCCCCGGCCTTCTCCGCTGCCGCAGCCCATTCGGCCGGATCGCTCATCACCCCACCCCACGCTTCCATCAGCAAAGGCGACCAGTCACCCGGCCTGCGGTCCTGGATTTCGACGGCGATCGCCGGGGGATGTGGTATCTCTCCCTCGAAGTCCAGGAAAGGCATCGCCGCCTCACCGCCTACCGTGACGGTGCGCGTGCGTGTGCCACCCTCAGCCGCAGTTGCCCCCAGCGTGACCTGACGCACCCTTCCCGGCCATTTTTCGCGTAACACCTCCACGGTTGTCTCCTGATCCGCTGACCAGGGCGGAATAACCGGGCGCTTCAATTCCCTGATCGGCGGCTGCTCTACGGCAGGTGGAGGCGCGGGTACTTCCACTTCCACCGGCGCTACGGGCGCGGGTGGCGGCGGGGCGGGCATCGCAACGGGAACGGTCCCGCCCAGTTCCCGCAAAGCAGCCTCCAGAGCACGGCGGATGCTCCCCAGGACGATCTCCGCACTGGCCTGGGCGATCGCCTGCATATCAAGTCCGGCCGGCAATGGCTGGGCCGGAGCGGATACGGGCGGCACAGCCGGAGCCGGTGCGGGCGGTGGAGGTGGGGCAGCAGCCGGAGCAGGCGGTGCCGATGGCGGCGCCTCCGGGGCAGGCGGTGGAGGTGCGAGTGGCGCGGGCGGCGCCGGCCTGGCCTCCGCTACCGGCTCGACTTTCTTTGGCTCAGGCTTCTTCACTTCCTCCACACGCTCCTCGACCACACCTGAGGCCGCTTCCATCTTGCCCATCTGGAGCACCGGATGGTTCACCTCATGGACCCAATCCACCAGCTCAGCCACCGTGGTGACCTTGCGTTCATCTGCAATACGATCTATCAGGTCAGGTATGCCTTCGCGCTCAGCCACCGCCTTCAACTCCGCCGCCATACTCTCCTTGAGAAAACTGGACATCCAGACCACCCGTTTGAAGCCACCGTCCGCGGAGATGAACTTGGGGCTGGTCAGGTAATACTTACCGACACCCATCACGCCAGGGGTCTGGAGACCCCCTCCGGCCATCCCGGCCAGCGTGGAAAAGGTCATGCCGGCAGGTGTCATACTCGGGTCCTCGCGGCTGACGACCATCACACCTTCCACTTCAGGTATATACATCACGATGCACTCAAAGCAGCCACAGGCTGTCATAGGATTTTCCATAATCGAGTACATCGCTACCTGCTGGACAGTCCCTTTAGAGTTACGCTGAGCAGCCTCGTTGGTGCCGGTCCAGTAACCCTTCACCGGATCAATCAGTTTGCCCTTGGGCACCGGCTGATTGGGGCCGGTGGGGTTGATCTGATTCGAGGCCTTGCAGTCCAGCCAGTTGTACGCCCCACACAGACCCAGGCGCTCGGGGCTGATCAGGCAGACATGCGTGGGAGCGAATGACTGGCACAGAGTGCAGTCATAAAATGTATCCACCGCCTCGTCGGTCAGTGTAGCCAGGCGCCTGTTACGATAGTCGTAGGCTACCCGCGCCTTCTCCAGCCACTCGGCATGGAGTTTGGGGTCGGTGATGATCTTGACCTGCACTTTATCCACGATAGTCCCGAAGTCGGAGTGGAAACGGGCGTAGAGGATATCGCCGAAGTGGCGCAAATTAAAGCCCTTTTCCACAGCAGCTTTGCTGATGCGGATCCAGGCGATATCGCGCTGGCCGATGTGCTGGACACCGGAGGCACCGTTTATAAAGTAGTGAATCTGACGCTCCAGCACCGGCTCGAAATCCTCCTGCATCTTACGGCCGGCAACCTCCACCAGGATGCCCAGGTCCATCGCTCCGCCTTCGGGGACATTCTCAAAGCCGGGGCCGATGACTTCGATCTTGCCGTCCTCAACCTGGTCCATCGGCAGCATACGCAGGTACTCGAAAGCACGGCTGTTCTTGCCGCCGAACTCGATACGCATATCGGCCCGGCGCACCACCTCGCCCTCGAACGCCGAACCGTAGGGCACGGGGATGGGGACCTCAGTGATCTTGACCTTGACGCCGCGCACCTCGATGCAGCGCTGCACCAGTTTGGCGGCCTTCTCTGCATCATTCTCCGCCTCGATCTCGTTCCACGGCATCGAGATAACGTGCTCATAGCGGGTGACGCCAGTGGGGAGTATCTCCGGGATCACGGTGTCTGCGATGGTGGGGAAGCCATAGGAGATCGCCCCGGCTGCAGCAGCGTACTTCAGGTCATCAACTTCGCCGAGCGCCAGCACAAAGGCAAAGACCCGGAATTTATTATAGAGCAAAATTTCGCGCCACTGCCCGGGCTTGAGACCGCCAAAGGTCAGCGCGGAACGGGTGGCGAAGCCCAGCGGGTAGATTGCGGAGATGGTATCCCGACCAAATGGGACGATGTACGTATCATACCCCATCTCGACGCCTTCCTCGTACAACTGGTCAATAATGGAGCGCCCGTTGACGTTGCCGGAAAGGAAGATGAGGATATTGCGTCGCTGTAGCTCGCGCACGATAGCCACGGCTGCTTCGTTGGTACGGGCAGCGCCAACGATAGCGGCAAAGCCGGGCATCCGTCCGTCCACAAGCTGAATACCCCATGAACGCAACTGCACATCGTCAATCGGGCCGTTTAGATGGCCATCTGAGAGATGCGGATACTGAGTGCTACCGGTCAGCTCCAGCCCCGGATAGCGTTCCGGCTGCTCGCCACGGGCAAAACGAATTCCTTCGATGGCCTCCGCAGCGAGCAGCGTGGCCATGCCGCAATCAAGCGCCTCTCCAAGATAAGGCACCCACAATTTCTCATCCGGCACCGGATGAAGGAGCTTTTTGGCATGCTCCAGTGGAAAAACCAGGTCGGCCAGCTTTTCCACTTTATGGTTAAGCATGCCATAAGTGACCGGAAGGTAGTAAGCCGTGTTAGGAAAGGCGACCGGTGTCTCGCCCCCCTTCTCGGCAATAGCCTGCTGCAACATCGCGTCGGCCTCAGCCACAAGTGCGTTAGCACCTCGAATAGCACGTGTTGCGATATATCTTGACATAGCAATCTCCCCCTGTAAAAGCGGTCAGCGGTCCACTGCGGCTAACGGCCACCGTAGACCGCCTCTATTCTCTCCTCAAAAGGCAGCTCCAGAATGTAGCGCATGCGCCAGTCACCACTCCTGCCCCACTTGCTCGCGTCATACTCGGGCAGGCCCAGCGCAGCCCGTTTCTTATCAATGTGGGCAATGGCGCGCCGGACGATCTCCTCGCCATCCTCGATGAACTCCAGACGGCCACCCACCTTCTTCTCCCATCCCTCGCTGATCAAGCGTACCACCTCCTCGCTGCCAGAAACCGGGCCACTGGAGCCACCCATGATTACGTAAGCCCCCGAAGCCACACAATAGGAAGCGATAGCCAGCGCCTTTTCGCTCATCCACTCCGGCGCCATACCTGCGGCAGGAATGTCAGAGATATCGTCACCCAGGCCGGTTTCATTTGCCATCTGCGAGAGCACGGTGAGAATGCGGGAGTTATCCACGCAGGAACCCATATGCAGCACCGGTGGGATACCGACCGTCTCACAGACCTCGCGCAGGCCCGGGCCGGCCACCTCAAGCGCCGCCTGTGGCGTCATGTACCCCTGCTTGGCGCTGGCGATCGCCCCACAGCCGGTCTCGACCACCAGGATGTCGTTCTTGAGAAACTCGGTCACCACATATTGATGCAAAGAATCGTGGCACACGCGGGGGTTATTGCAACCGATGTTGGCCACCACGCCACGGATACGTCCGGCGATGATGGCGTCGTTAAGCGGACGGAAGGAGCCCCGATAGACGCCGCCCAGTGCGTAGTCAATATACTCATGGGAAAAGCCGGGTATCAGATGACTGCGTATATCGGGTATATGCGTCTCGCCACGCAGCGGGAAGCGATCAATAGCCCGGCGGACAATTTCCCTCGCGATCTCCAATGCTCGCCGCTCATCGAACTGGATATGGGTGGCTCCGCTGATCCTGACCTTGGGTGAGGTCGTGATCAGCTCGGTGTGGAAGCGCTGTGCTATAGGCACCAGCCCCTGGAAGATGCACTGGACGTCCACCACCATCGCCTCAACCGCGCCGGTGAGGATGGCCAGCTCCTGCATCAGGAAATTCCCGGCCAGTGGGACGCCCTCGCGCATCAACGTCTCATTGGCCGTACAGCAGATACCGGCAAGCTGAATCCCCTGTGCTCCCTTGCTTTTGGCGTACTCGATCAGTGCGGGGTCCTGTGCCGCGGCAACGATCATCTCAGAGAGTGTCGGCTCATGGCCGTGGATAACGATGTTCACCTTATCCCTGCTCAACACACCCAGGTTAGCCTGCGAATACACCGGCGCAGGCGTGCCGAAAAGAATATCCGTCAGATCGGTGGCCAGCATGGAACCGCCCCAACCATCGGCAAGCGCCGTGCGCAACACCTGGTCGAGGAGATGTTCGGCATCCTGATCGTTGCCGACGTGAGTGCGGTGAAGCAGCTCAACCACCTCACGATCAATGCTACGGGGGGCGATGCCCAGCTCTTGCCAGATGCGCTGTCGTCTGAGCGGGGCACGCTTCAAATAGAGCAATGTGCCATGGGTTTTACCGAACTCGTTTAAGGCCGCCAGGGCCACATCCCGTGCCACCTCACCGATAGGTCTCGTCTCCCCCGCCTCGTCCCGGGTTGGCACGCCCAGATAACCGGCCACCTCTGCCAGTTTGAACGGATCACGGACCCCGTAGTCAGGCGCATGTCCCTCGGCCGCTTCCAGCAGGGTATAGGCCAGATCACGGCCGTGGTCTGAGTGAGAAGCCACACCCGCTGCCACTGCACGGGCGAAGTTACGTGCCACTACGGTGCTCACCGTCGCACCGCAGACGCCACGCTCGGTGGCACCCACCAGCCGGCATGGCCCCATCCCGCAGTGCTTACAACACAGCCCCTGACTCCCGATATTGCACGGGGTAATGGCATCGGCACGGGCAAATGCCGTCTCCGCCTCAACCTCACAAGCCAACTCCAGAAGGGCCACTGCCGCGGGATCGCGGCTGGCCTCCTCCGGTGCACGTTCCTTCTTCTTAGCCATATCCTCAACTCCTAATATCTCCTGAATTCACCCGACATCTCGATATCGGCCCGGTTGGTCTCGGTCACCCGGAAGCCCAAAACACTCCACTGGGGGTCACGTCGCAGCGGGGCAGGCTGGACCAGCATGGGCGTCTTCCCTTCACCCACCGGATAGCCAGCTTCCGCCAGCGCTTTTTCGATGGTGGCAACATCCACCTTATTCTCATCATACGCGATAAACACCTGCTGCCAGGCTGAACTGGCGTATACTTCCTCCACACCCTCCAGGTTATCCAACACACTGCGTACCTTAAGGACATGGTGATCGGCCCACATCAGTGGCAAATCCAGAATCACTTTCCCCATAACTCAACCTCCCTGCTATAGTACGTAATACGGAGTACGGAGTACGGAATACTTTTTGCGTGTTGCGTATTCCGTGTTGCGTATTCCGTGTTGCGTATTCCGTGTTGCGTGGGGTCAGAACAGCCCCTTCACCTTGCCCGTCGCCAGGTCAATATCCACATCCACAAATGCCGGCCGGCTGGGCAGCCCGGGCATTGTGCGCATCGCGCCGCAAAGCGGGTAAAGGAAGCCCGCACCAACGCTGGCGCGAATGTCCCGGATGGGCAGCCGCCAGCCACGCGGCGCCCCTTTCACCTTCGGGTCGTGCGTAAAGGACAGGTGGGTCTTAGCCATGCAGAGAGGCAGTTTGTCGTACCCCATCGCGGTGTAGAGTTCGATTTTCCGCTCGGCCGCCGGCATGTAATCCACCCCATCGGCGCGGTAAATCTCGCGGGCGATGGTCTCGATCTTCTCCTTGATGGACATCTCCAGCGGGTAGAGGAAACGGAATCCGTTGGGCTGCTCGCAGGCCCTGACCACCGCCTCGGCCAGCGCCGCGCCGCCCTCGCCGCCTTTGGCCCACACCTCGCTGACCACGCAGTCAAAGGCGCCGGCCTTCATTGCTGCTTCCCGGACTATACCAATCTCCCGGTCCGTATCGGTCTTAAAGCAATTGATGGCGACGACGACCGGAATACCAAACTTCTGGACGTTCTCCACGTGCTGGATCAGGTTGGGCAGGCCTTTCTCCAGAAGCTCCAGGTTCTCCTCGGTGTAGGCAGAGCTGAGCGGGCGGCCAGGGATGACCTCCGGACCGCCGCCGTGCATCTTCAGCGCCCGGATAGAGCAGACCAGCACGACGCAGTTGGGGATGAGACCGGAGTAGCGGCACTTAATATTAAAGAACTTTTCCATCCCGCAGTCGGCACCGAATCCGGACTCAGTCACGACGTAGCCGTCCGGCCCCATCAGTTTGAGCGCGATCTGGTCGGCGATGATGGAGGAGTTGCCGTGGGCGATGTTGGCGAACGGGCCAGCGTGGACAAAGGCAGGTGTACCCTCCAGCGTCTGCATCAGATTGGGCATCAGCGCGTCCTTCATCAGGACGGTCATCGCCCCGGCCACTTTCAGGTCCTCGGCAGTCAGCGGGCGCCCGTCCCTGGAAAAGCCCCAGACGATACGGCCCAGCCGCTCCCGCAGGTCCGCCAGTCCATTGTAGCCGTCCACCAGCGCCAGGATGGCCATAATCTCCGAGGCGACCGTGATATCGTAGCCCGTGAGGCGGGGGACACCGTCGGTGCCGTGTGGCAGATTGGCCACCACCTCCCGCAGAGTGGAGCCCTCCGGCACCTGTTTATCGGCCTGCCCGGCCTGCAGACCGATAACGACGTTGCGCAGTGCCCGGTCGTTGACGTCCACCACCCGGTTCCAGAGGATGGAGTCTGGGTCAATATTCAGGCGCGGGATCTCCGGGCAGAACTTTGCCAGTTGCTCGTCCGTCAGGGTCGCCTCATGGAGAATGCGGGCGTCAATAGCTGCCGCCAGCAGGTTGTGGGCCACCCCCACCGCGTGAATGTCGCCGGTCAGGTGGAGGTTGAAATCCTCCATCGGCACCACCTGAGCGTAGCCGCCACCGGCCGCGCCGCCCTTGATGCCAAAGGTCGGCCCCATAGATGGCTGGCGGATGCAGGTGAAGACCTTCTTTCCAATGTAACCCAGCCCCTGGCTCACGCCAATGGTAGTGACCGTCTTGCCCTCGCCTAATGGAGTCGGGGTGATGGCTGTCACATCTACGTACTTGCCGTTGGGCCGCTCCTTCAGCCGGTTCAGGACGTCCAGGTGGACTTTAGCCTTCCACCTGCCATAGAGGTCCAGATCGTCCTCACTGAGGCCGACGCTCTCCGCGATCTCGACAATGGGCACCAGCTCGGCCATCTGAGCAATTTCAATGTCACTGGGCACAGGGGTAACTCTTTTAACAGGCATCTTTAACCTCCCTCAAAAGTGTAATGTGAACTGCCAGGTGATGGGACAGGAAACTACGCCCTCTCACTGCTGACAAGCCTGCTTTGGCCATCCGGCGGCATTTCACTCGTCTCCACTACTCTCACCAGGTGACCGGCGCGAGAAAGCAATGGGGCAATCTCTACCTCCACCGCCCGGCGCATAAACTCACCCGAGATGTGAATCAGCGGCTCTCCCAGGACCGCGTCCACCCGCATAGTCGCCAGGCAGGGGTAGTGATGATGCAACATCCCCACCTTGAAAAGGGCCTCCTCCACCTCCACGCCAATCAATTGACGGGCAGCATAGCGGGCGCACCCGCATGCGGCATCACGCTTTACCTCAACCCTGGCGATACGCTGGCCGGTGCATTCGATGCGGAAAATCGGGCGACCAAAATAGCGGGCAAATTCGGCGATCCAGGGGTCATCGAAATTGATCTCGTACTGGCGTACATTACAGGTGCGCTCAGTCAGAGAGCAGAACGGCTTGGGGAAAACGGCGTTGACGCCCATCCCCACCAACTGGTCACACACCTGATGCATCAATCCATCGGGCAACCAGTCAACGTTATCAATCGGAGCGATGACAGCCCGCGCACCAGTGCCCTCAACGATCGCAGGAAGCAGTTGTGCCACACCGCTGCTCTCGCCCAGAGAGAGCACCAGTTCCGCTGCCGGGAGATGCGCAGGAATATAAGACAGCGGGTCATCTACCACCAGGGGCAGATCGGCGGGGACACGCCAGCCGTTGACAACCCAGGTTGCAGGTGCGAAACGACGTATATTATCCAGGATGCGCTGGCCATAGCTCCCCTGGATTAAAACAAAAAGCCGCAACTCCTCAGGGCTGCGGCCATACCAATCCAGTGGGCCTTTGACGGCCTCAAGCAAGTCCTCCACGCGGCGGCCTTGCTTCATCTCCTGGTAGTAAGTGTGAATCCGGTTATCTTCCAGAGAAAGAGCCACCACCCTGGCAGCCGGCAGCAACTCCAGCAACTGTGCCACCAGCAGGCTCTGCTCATCCCCCCGCGCCTCAACTACAATCACATCAGGGGCGGCTGAACGCACACGCTCCATCACTTCAGGCACGCTCACCCCCTCACCGGCCGGCGAGACCACCCCCACAACCTCGATCCCTGGTTGACCGGAGAGGAGGCTCTGGACACCCTGAGCGAAAAGAGGACGACAGGCGAGAATGAATACTCGTGTCATATAACTGACCGCCGGTCAGTAAGCTGACCCAATTATATCCCTGTTCAGGAGAGCTGTCTATAGCTCTTTAGAGCTATATGGGCCATTTTTGTAGTTCTTTAGGGCCGGTCATTAACGCTCTTTCTGGCGCTATTACCACCAGCAGGCAGGCAGATCAGCCCGTGGGTAACCGCATAGGCAGCCGCCTGAGCGCGATTCTTGACCCCCAGCTTGGCCAGGATACTGCGCACATGGTTCTTTACCGTGTTCAATGCAATGCCCAACTCGTCTGCAATACGCTGGTTGGAACAGCCCTCCACAAGCAGCGCCAACACCTCGCACTCTCTGGCAGACAGCACGGCAGCAGCAGCCGGCTGGACAACCGGCTGGCTGCGTTGTGCCAGTTGCCTGAACAGCTTCACGGTCATCTTTTGTGAGATCGGCGCCTCTCCCGCCGCAAGACCACGCAGGTGTTGAAAGAGTGTCTCCGGCAGAATATCCTTGAGCAGGTAACCATCCGCTCCATAGCGCACGGCCGCTGCCAGGTCCTGCTCATCCTCTGAGACCGTCAAAATCACCACACGCACCTCAGGCATGCTGGCTTTGATGCGCCTGGTGGCTTCCAGCCCGTCGCAGTCAGGCATACGGATATCCATCAGCACCACATCAGGGTGCAGCATCTGAGCCTGCATGACTGCTTCGAGTCCATCTGCTGCCTCACCGACGACTTCAAAGTCCGGCTGAGCATCAAGCAGCCTGGCCAGCCCTTTTCGAAACAGCAGATGATCGTCTACCAATAGAATACGGAGCGGACTCATAGCAACCCGGTGCACCTGATTGCGCGACATGTGTGCGTGACATAATACGGTCGAGTCTCACGCCAGAGCGGCTTCAAGTCGTGGAGATTATATCATGGCCCACCTGCACCGCAAAGACCAGGCTCTCGCGGGTGCAGCGCGCAGTCAGGCGATATCAAACTTGTCAGATTTTGAAAAGTCGGCTATCCTTACCACAACTGGACTGGACGGGAGAGCACAACCCTGGAAGTACCCACAAGTATGTGCGAGGTTCTATGAACTTACCCGCGAAACGGTATCCCCTGGATCGCCTGCTGGGGTGGAATGGCCTGCTGGCCAACCTGCCCGGATTGGGACTGGTGCTGGCGGCCGGCCTGCTATTGTCCAGACTGTCGGTATTGGGGTGCGTGCTCTTCGCCGGGCTGTCCATTCTGGGCGGAGCGGCGTTGATTGAGCCAGTCGCAGGGATAGGCGCATTGCTCTTCCTGGGACCACTGTGGGCCTACCTGCGGGCGGAGATGCCACAGGTGCCAGCACAACTGGCTCAGCTCTTTTTTGCGCTGACGCTGGCCGTCTGGCTGGCACGTGGTCTGGCCCGTCGCCACCTGTGCCTGCCCCCATCTTTCCTGCTGACACCATTTGCCCTTTTCCTGGGCGCTGTGCTCATCTCACTGTGGGATGCGGTTGAGCTGTCGGTATACGGCGTACCGGAACTCATCAAATGGATACAAGTCCTGGCCCTTTGTCTCATTGTCAGCGACTACCTGGCCCAAGATAACAGACGCGCAGGCTGGATAATCTGGATACTGCTCCTCACCGGGCTGTTCCAGGCCCTTACAGGCATCTACCAGTTCTGGCTGCGCGGCGAGGGACCGTACCATTTCGCCATCCTCGGCGGCCGTTTCTACCGCGCTTACGGCACTTTCGAGCAACCAAACCCCTATGCAGGTTACATCGGCATCACGCTGGCACTGGCGGTAGGGATAGCAACGGGCGCGCTCACGGAACGGCTCAGGCTGCGTAAAGGTGCGGGGACATCAGAGAACGTCATGATCGTACCGATGATAGTAATTGCCGCCTTTATGGGCGCAGCGCTGATTATGTCCTGGAGCCGGGGGGCCTGGCTCGGCTTCACGGCAGCGATGCTGGTCATGGCCATGGCGCTCCCGCACCGGACCAGGTGGGGATTTCTGCTGGTCGTGCTCATTGTACTGGCAGGGATCGGCCTGCACACTATGGGACTGCTCCCGGCTTCAGTAACACACCGCTTTACCAGCTTTGTGGAAGACATCCGTTTCGAGGATGTGCGTGGGGTTGGAATCAACGACGCCAACTACGCCGTAATCGAGCGCCTGGCCCACTGGCAGGCAGCGTTGGAAATGTGGCGGCATAATTTCTGGACCGGGGTGGGCTTCGGCTGCTACGAACCGGCCTACGGTGATTTCGCCCTGATCAACTGGCCTATCGCACTGGGCCATGCGCATAACTATTACCTCACCGTCGCCGCGGAGAGCGGTCTGCCCGGGCTGGTAACCTATCTGCTGCTATGGGCAGTGACCTTCTGGCAAACCTGGCAGATGAAACGACGCACCCAGGGATGGCGTCGGGGCCTGGCCATCGGGCTGCTCGGATCATGGACCCACCTGGCAGTGCACAACTTCCTTGACAATCTCTACGTCAATAACGTACACCTGCATATCGGCGTCCTGCTCGGTCTGCTTACCTGGCTGGTGCACCATACTGGCCGGTGATACCTGCTGTTCGCAGCAGTCCATTAGTTACTGGGGGGCATTTGACCCTAATAGAGACCGGTCCAAGCCGGGGGGGACACAAAAATACGACAGACACACATTAAACTCAATGAGATGACTGTCACCTTATGACTGCTTGAGGGATGGTTCATAATTGGTTAACACTTTGGGTAGGGGGTGCTGCGTGCTGTGCTTCTACTGCAGTCTCCTTCATTCGGCGTCAGGTAGCCGTTTTTTGAGGCAGCCCAAAGTGTAAACTAATTCCCGGAGAAAATGGACCACTCCCTGCTTGACTTAGATGTGATCCCACAGCAAAAGCGTGGTCGAAACTCTGCTTGAAGGAGGGAAATAATGGCATGGTATTACCTTTCTCCGCGCGGCGATGACGCGAACTCCGGCACAGAGGAGCATCCCTGGCGCACCCCGGAACACGCTGTCCGCCAGCTATGCCCGGGTGACACGCTCTTCTTTCGCGCCGGTGTCTACCTGTTGGCTGAGCGTATCGAGCCGCCTTCGGGTGCCGCCGGCGCCCCGATCACTCTGATGGCCTACCCCGGAGAGGAAGCCGTCATTGACGGTGCGGCACTCGACGCAGCCGATTTCCATCAACGTCCCCGTCCCTATCATGCCGAGACCGGCCTGTTTCACCTGGTCAATGCCAGCCATATCGTCATCCGCGATTTACACATCATCAATTCCTACTGGGCCGGGATCAATATTCACGACAGCCAGTATGTGGATCTGATCAACAATACCGTCGAGCGTACCTTCGGGCCGGGCATTGCGATCTGGGATATGAGCCGCCAGGGAGTGTGCCACCATCATCGCGTGCTGGGTAATACGGTGATAAAGGCCAACACCTGGGATATGCAGCCAATCCGTGGCTACGAGCCGCTTAATGAGCCACCTCATGAGGCGATCAGCATCGCCGGAGCTCATCACTTCGAAGTGGCTTTCAATCACGTTCACCACTGCGAAAAAGAAGGCATAGATGTCAAGGAAACCAGCAAGCACGGTGTGGTTCACCACAATTACGTGCATCACGTCTGGCGGCAAGGGCTGTATGTGGATACCTGGTTCGGCGTATTAGAAGATGTGGAGTTGCACCATAATGTAGTCCATGATTGTGGTGGGGCGGGCATTGCGGTCTCAGTGGAAGATCACGAAGTGCTACGTGACATCCGTATCCACCATAACCTGGTATTCAACAACCAGGGTTCTGGCTTATATTTCTCGCGCTGGGGCAAGGATCAGCTCCGGCAGCGGATCTATGTCTACAATAACACGTTTCACCACAACGGCCACGGCAGGCCGGAGCCGGGGCAACGATATCGTTATATAACCGGCGGCATCTACCTGTATTCTACGAATATAGAGGACGTCGAGATCCGCGACAATCTCATCACCGACAATTGTGGTTTCCAGATCGGCTACAGCGAGTTGTGGCTGGCTGAAGGACCAGACGTGGCTGCCGTGCTGAGGCGGAAAAATGTGCAGGTGACCGATAACTGGCTCGATGACCGCTGCAATACGGGCCTGGAATATCCGATCAACTTCGGCTGGCCAGGTTATTACCACGATGCGTATCCCCTGCCCGGCGATGAGACGCTCAGCGGAGACCCCGGCTTTGTGGACGCGGCCAACGGTGACTTCTCGCTACGTCCCGATTCTCCCGTCGCTCAGATGGGACGCCAGATCGGCGCATACGCTCCCGGCGAGCGGCCCGATTTCTGGTGGAAGGAGAATTTCCCGCCCACCATTGCCACGCCGGAACAGATGCCCGTCTTCCCCTGAGAGGTAAGCGCACTCCGCACGAGGATTAAAGCGAAATGAGTCTGCCCATCTTGCTGGTACTGATCATCCTGGCACTGGCGTTGCTATCGTTCTCTTTCGAATGGTTTCCGCCCGACGTGACGGCACTGGGTGTATTGGTGGCGCTGATCCTCTCAGGGCTGCTGTCTCCAGAACAGGCCTTCGCCGGCTTCGGCAGCGATACGGTCATGCTGCTGATGGGGCTGTTAATTATGACGGCGGGGCTGATGCGCGCTGGCATAGTAGAGATGGTGAGTCGCAAGCTACTCCAATTCACCGCGCGACGCCCCGCCAGCCTCCTGCCGGCGACCATGCTCTCGGTGGGGATATTGAGCGCGTTCATCAACAACACCGCGGCTGCAGCGTTCTTCATGCCGGTGATTCTGGGCCTGAGCCAGCGCGCCAGAGTGAGCGCCACACGTTTACTGATGCCGATGGCATTTGCGGCGATCCTGGCCAGCCCGGTGACGCTGGTGAGCACTTCAACAAATGTGGTGGTGAGCGGTCTGATAAAGCAGGCCGGCCTGCCGCCGATCGGAATGTTGGAGTTGACGCCGGTCGGCCTGCCAATCCTGGCGGCTGGCATACTCTACATGCTGCTCCTGGGGCAACGTCTGATCCCGGAACGTCCTGCCCGGCAAGACCTGACCGATACGTTTGGTCTGCGCTCCTACCTGGCCGAGCTGCGGATCACACCCGGCTCGGCGCTGGCCGGTCGCACGCTGGGAGAATCGGACCTGGGGCGCAATTTCGACCTGGTCGTGCTGGCGATCATCCGCGCCGGGGAGTGCAAGTTGGATCCGTCCGCTGACACTGTGCTGCAGGTGGGGGATGCGCTGCTGGTAGAAGGGACATCGGAGGCGATTCTGAAGATCAAGGACGTGGCAGGGATTGATATCCAGGCGGATGCCAAATTTTCGGATACCAGCCTGGAGGATATAGGGCTACACCTGGCCGAGGTAGTGCTGTTGCCACGCTCGCCATTCATTGGACGCACGCCAAAGGGGTTGCAAATGCGTGATCGGTACCGGATCCAGATTCTGGCTATCAACCGCCGGGCTGGAATCATCCGCTCCAAGATTGCCGAGACACGCCTCCAGATGGGAGATGTCTTGCTGGTGCAGGGCGATCCCAGACAGATCGCAGCGCTCCAGGCTCAAAACGCTTTCGACGTGCTGGGCTTAGTGGAATCGCAGCGTTTTAACCGCCAGCGGGCCTGGAAGGTGATCGGGATTTTCGTGGCATCCCTGCTGGTGGGAGCCCTTAATCTGATCCCGCTGCCGGCAGCTGTGTTGTTGGGCGCGTTGCTGATGTTTGTGACACGCTGCATCACACCCGAGGACGCCTATCGCCAGGTGGATTGGAAGCTTTTGATCCTGATCGGTTCCATGCTGGGGTTGGGTATGGCGATGCAGTCCACCGGCACAGCAGAGTTTCTGGCTGACCGCCTGATCGCACTGGTGGGGACGTGGCATCCGCTCTGGCTGCTGACGGGCTTTTTTATGCTGACCGTGTTGCTGACCCAACCGATGTCGAACCAGGCAGCAGCAGCCGTGGTGGTTCCGATCGCACTGCGTACCGCGATACGGCTGGGATTGAATCCGCGCACGTTTGCGATAACGATCGCGGTCGCGGCCAGCACCTCGTATCTGACGCCGCTGGAGCCGGCCTGCCTGATGGTGTACGGGCCGGGACGCTACCGCTTCGTGGATTTTGTCAAAGTCGGCGGCCTGCTTACACTCGTCGTATATCTGTTAGCGATCACTCTGACGCCCCTCCTGTGGCCACTGTGAATGCCGGGGGCAGCGGAGAAGGCGTCTGACGGGCAGATTTGCCTTCCTTACAGCAAAGCCAGGATTTCTACGATAGGAGCATGCGAGATGACCGTTACTGTGCCTCACACCACAGACCGTTATAAAAATTTCACCGTCGCCGTCTATTGCACCGTTTACGATGTACAAAAAATGGCCGATCTGACCTGGCTGGAGCAGCGTTTCGATGTCATCAGCCGCTATGTCAAGGTCAACAAGGTGTACCTGGAAACGCACCGTGACGCGGTCATCGCGCCGGAGGCGACGCTGATCCAGGCGAAACAGTTTTTTGCCGCTCGCGGCGTGGAAACGTCCGGCGGGATTACCTATACCGTCAACGAGCGCAACCGCTTTCAGACCTATTGCTACTCAAACCCGGAACATCGGCAAAAGGTGCGGGAGATTGCCGAATATACGGCGCGGCTGTTCGATGCATTTATCCTCGACGATTTTTTCTTCACCAATTGCAAGTGCCCGCTGTGCATCGCGGCCAAAGGCGAACGGAGCTGGACCGAGTTCCGTCTGGCGCAAATGGCCGAAGCAGCACATAATCTCGTCGTCGGCCCGGCAAAGGCCGTCAATCCCAGGGTTAAGGTCACCATCAAGTACCCCAACTGGTACGAGCATTTTCAGGGCCTGGGTTTCAACCTGGAGGCCGGGCCGCCCATCTTTGACGGCATCTACACCGGCACGGAAACCCGCGATCCGGTGTTCAGTAACCAGCACTTGCAGGCGTATCACGGCTATTCGATTGTGCGCTATTTCGAGAACATCAAGCCGGGCGGCAACCAGGGTGGCTGGGTGGACCCGTTCGGCTCATATTTCCTTGATCGCTACGCCGAGCAATTGTGGTTGACGTTGTTCGCCAAAGCGCCTGAGATCACGCTCTTCCACTTTGGGCAGTTCGAGCGACCGCTTGACCCAAAACAACGCGCGCCGTGGCAGGGGAATGGCTCCAGCTTTGATTTCGATGCGATGTTGGCGCCATGGCTCCAGGCTGACGGCAGTTGGCCTGCGGAGACATCGCTTGCTATGGCCGCCGGATACGCTTTCGAGCAGATTGATCCGGTGATCGGCGCGCTCGGCAATCCGGTCGGTGTGGCGAGTTATAAGCCATTCCATTCCCTCGGTGAGGATTTTTTGCACAGCTACCAAATATGGAGGTAAACCTCCGCGGCTGGAACTGGGTTGGGACCGGCCAGTGGATGAGGCTGCCCGGTTTGTGCGCTTCTGGGTACGAGACAACGGAGACGGTATTCTGCCAGAAAAACAGGGACGCCTGTTCACGCCGTTCACACGGCTTGACCATTTGCATCTCAAAGGACACGGACTGGGACTCTCGATCGTGCGCCGCATCGCCGAAAAACCGGGCGGTCAGGTCGGTGTCGAGAGCGAAGGGGTGCCCGGCCACGGTAGTTTGTTCTATTTCACCCTCCCCCTGGATTCTGGAGCGCATAGTCAGGACAGGGAATAACCGCTTTCAGGCCAGAGAGATCAAAATCCAGGGTAACTACAGCCACGTGTATCCAGGCGGTAAGAGCCTATCCGAAAAACCGTACAAGCGGCATCCCTATGCCGCTTATACCGACGCATAGGGATGCGTCGGTTACTTTTTTCGGATAGGCACTAAATATTCAGACGGTGACTGGAAGTCACCCCTTTTGGGTCTGCGCGATTGGTTGGCCTTCGCCAACCTTCTCTGGCTGCACCGCCGGGCAATGTCGGCACAGGCAGACACGTGGCGCGAAGCACCCAGGGAGACCGATTTCAATCGGCCCTAGTTACTCCAGGCGATGACTGTAAGGGCAAGGTGCACCTTGCCCTTATGCCCCTTTTGAGCCTGACGTGACCGGTGGCCACCCTATCCCGGCACAACGGGAGCGGAGGATGCAGTCGGCGCAGCCCTCATGCGATCCCCTGGCGCACACATCAGGGCCAATGAAGGGGCTGACGCCCGCTTTACGCGCCCTGTCACAGGGCGCGCCTGAGAATCTCCTCCATTTCCTCACCGGTCAGCGCAACCGGATTGCTCTGCATACTGCTGGCCAGGGCAGCCTTCTCAGCCACGGCGGGGAAATCGGCCGGAGTGACCCCATAGGCGCCCAGCGAAGGTATGCCAAGCTGTTCCACAAGCCTCTCCATCCAGGCTATGCCATCCTCGGCAGTGGCTTCAGGATTACCGGTCAATATCCGGCTCACTTCTTTGTAGCGGCGGAGCGCCTGGCTCTCAGGCATTCGTGCTCTCAGAGCACGCACGTTCACCGCCATCACATGAGGGAGTAAGCATCCACAGAGGGCTCCGTGCGGCGCCCCAAACATTCCCCCCAACGGGCCGGCAAAGCCGTGCACTGCCCCCAATCCAGCGTTTGAGAGCGCCAGACCGCCGAAGAGGCTGGCGAGTGCCATATCCTCGCGGGCCGCCATATCATCGCCGTCCACACAGGCACGATAGAGTGAACGGGCAACGCGGCTTATCCCCTCCCGGCACAGAACATCCGTCAACACATTGGCCCGCCTGGAGACATATGGTTCGATCAGCTGAGTGAAGGCATCCATTCCGCTTGCAGCGGTGATCTGCGGGGGCATGCTGCGCGTTAACTCCGGATCCACCAGCGCCAGGGCAGGTAACATCAGGGGGCTGCGCAGGCTCACCTTGACCTTGTGCTCTGGTGAACTCAACACCGCGTTGCGCGTCACTTCAGAGCCGGTGCCCGACGTTGTGGGGATGGCGACACATGGAAGCGCCGGTCGCGTAAGCGGTTGACCCCTGCCGATCACCTCCAGGTAGTCAAACAAGTCACCTTCGTTAGTGACCAATACGGCGATCGCTTTGGCCGTATCCAGCACGCTCCCGCCCCCCACACCGATCACTACATCGCAACCGGTCGTACGCGCTGTGTGCACCCCCTCACGTACCAGGTCCACGGTCGGCTCACCCGGGACGGAGAAGGTGACCGCTTCCACCTGGTGCGTCCTCAGGCTTTCCAGCAGGGGTGCGGCCCTTTCCACAGAGCGACCGGTCACCACCAACGCGCAGTGTCCCATCCGGGTCACCAGCGGCCCGCATTCACCAAATGTTCCGGCTCCGAAAATGATGCGATTGGCGGTGGCGAATTCGAAACGCATCTTGCCTCTATCCCCATCCTGCATCGTCAGGGAAGATATTGGTGAACCTGACGCTTGAGCGCGGCTCAGCCATCATCCCGGCCACCTTGTCACGCCACACCTGGTAGTGGAGGGTCTCCTTATGGGCGGCGCTTGCTTCCTGGTCACGATAGACTTCCACAAGGATGAAGCGGGTGGGATCGTCGAGCTGTTGAATCACGTCAAAGCGGGCTACACCTGGCTCATTGACACTGTTGCGGGCGTTCTCCAGCGTTGCTTGCTTGAACTTCTCGACAAATTCTGGCCTGACGTGCACATGGACATGGACTATGAACATCCTTCCACCTCCTCGTGTTATTGCTCTGGGTTGATATCCATAATTGTACGCCATGTGGCGACGTTGCCGGGGACAGCGGCTCTGGCAGTTCACCTTGCGAACAGCGCCACACTCTCAATGTGGCATGTCTGGGGAAACATGTCCACCGGCTGCACCTCCACCAGGGAATAACCGGCCTCATTCAGCCGGCGGGCATCACGGGCGAGCGTGGCCGGGTCGCAGGAGACGTACACAATGCGGCCCGGTCGCCGTTCTACCAGGGCATCCAGTGCAACGCGTTCCAGCCCGGCGCGCGGGGGGTCTACTACAGCAGCGTCCAGCGATGTCTCCAGCTCGGGCAACACGATCTCGACCGGCCCCTCGATGACTTCGACATTGGCCTGCTCAGTGGTATTTTCAAGCAGGTCGGCAACGGCAGCAGGTGAGAGTTCGACGCCGATGACCAGAGCAGCTCGCTCGGCAAGGTGAACCGTGAACAGCCCCACGCCACAGCAGGCGTCCAGCACCGTCTCATTTCCCCGCAGATCGAGGTACTCCAGCACCGTATGCACCAAGCGATCAGCCTGAGGGGTATTGACCTGGAAAAACGACGGAGCCGAAATGCGATAACGCCGTCCTGCGACGATCTCGGTGATGTAATTGCGGCCAATGAGGTTTACGTGGAGGCCATCAGAGAGCAGGAGAACACAGGAGACGGGCAGGTCCACCTCCAGTGCCGGAGGGAGATCATCCTCCATCTCAAAGATGAGCATACGATCACCTGTGGCACATCCGGCTCGCAATGAGAGAGCAAGCAGACCTTCACATTCCAGATCGAGCGCGACGTACATCTCGGAGAGCAGCGGATGAAGCACTGGACAATCCTCGATGGCGACCACACCGCTCCCATCGGCAGCCTGAAAGCCTAATCCGCCCTCCGCTGCCGGGTGAAACCGGGCGTGATTACGATAAGCCCAGCCTGAAGCGTCAGGCAGCATTGGTTTTACAGGTGGAGTGGTGATCTTCCCAATGCGAGCGAGCTGATCGGCCAGGATAGTCTCTTTGTACCTGAGCTGGGCCGGATAGGCCGCATGCTGCCATTGGCAGCCGCCACAACCGGTCTGGCCGAAGTACGGGCATAAAGGCTCAACTCTATCCTGCGAAGGGACTATGACCTCGACCAGTCGGGCGAAGGCGTAGCGCTCTTTCCCTTCCGTGTCGAAAGTGACGCGCACCGTTTCCCCCGGCAGAGCATAAGGTACGAAGATCACCCGTCCCTCGTAGCGACCCAATGCCGCACCGCCGTGAGCGATCGCAGTCAATTGAAGAGTATAGCTCTCTCTCATTTACCAGCCTTCGGAGACTCTTATCTCCAATGCTCTGCGCACCGCTGCGTAGGCATCCACCACACCGTAGCCGACCGCGTTATTGGGATAGCTCCCATCTTCGGCACAGGTGGGGAATCCAAGCGCACTGTAATCGTAGGGAGACACCGTCTCAGTAATGATCCGCTCCGTCAACTCAATGTTGCCGAGCAGCCGGGGGTTGGCCGACCACATGAGAGCGACCACACCGGCAACGTGTGGCGCGGCCATCGAAGTGCCGCTGGCGTACTCGTAGGTGCTCCCAGGATAGGCGGAGAGTATATCCACGCCCGGAGCCACCACATCTGGCTTGGTGCGGTAACTGCCGTCAGCGGTGACCGGGCCGCGGCTGCTGAAAAACGCCAGGCCGCCCCCTGAATCTATGGCGCCCACGGTGAAGACTTCGTCGTACAGCGCAAGAGGAGAGGCGATGCTGCCGCAATTATCTCCCTCATTGCCCGCTGCGGAGACGACGAAAACGCCGGCTGCACGCAGTGCGCGTGCGGCCTCTTCCAGCGCGAGCGGATCGCAGCCTTCAATGTCGGGGCAGCCCCAGGAGTTATTGATGATGTGGGCACCACGCCTGGGATCGCCATCTTTGAACGGATCGCCGCCAATGGGAAATGGAGCCAGCATAAACTGGAGACAATCCAGGTAACGTGCCGGATTGCCCAGATTACGGGCCAGGTTGACACAGGCATACCAGGTTGCGCCTGGTGCGACCCCAACGTGCTGCCCCACAATGGTGGCCAGGGTATGGGTGCCGTGGCCACTCGTGTCGTTGGGTACAGTCGTATGATACCAGGGATCGTACCAGTTGTAATCATGTACCCCGCCCTGGCCACGGTATGAAGCAAGCAACTCCGGATGATCCCACTGGACCCCAGAATCCGATTGGCCGATGACGATGCCCTCTCCCGTCACTCCCAACTCTTCCCATACCCGATCCGCGCCGATGGCAGTGATGTTCCACGGAGGAGCGGTCGGGCTGTCCTGGTAGCCTCTGGCAGGAGGCGGCGGCAGCGGCAGGGGACGCAGGACCGGGTTGTCGAGAATACGCTCGACTTCCGGGCGGGTGGAGAGCCACATGCGTACCACCGGACCGGCATCCACCTCGAGCGCGTTGACCAGGTAATAAGGAGTGTAGGAGATATGGAATCGGTCAAGCGCGGCGCGTAGTTCGGACTGGGTGGCCTCCGCGTGAGCCACCAGAGTATCGTAGACATACTGGCGGCGGCCGTAGTAATCCGGGATGGTGTCGGCAGCGGAGAGGTCGGCCTGTTCCTTCAGAATCACAAAGAGGCGCTCGCCGTGCCAGCCAGGCTGCCCCACTGTTACGTAAATAACGAATGCAGCCAGCCACACCACCATAACGCCGCCCGCCAGCAGGTAGCGCCTGCCCATAAGGCGCGACATATTTTTCGAGAACAGGGAAAGGGAGAAGCCTGTCACCCAGGTGGTCAACATCGTCGCTATGGTGGCATAGAGGGTCCATTCCAGTATATCGCGCGAACCCGTGTTCAGCACCAGGTTCAGCTCGTCAGGATCCACCATGATCAGCGGGGCCGCAGTGACCAGGCCGAGCAGGGTGGAGATGGCGGCCCAGTTTACCTCGCTTCCACCATCATCACCCCGGGATACCGGTCTGCTCAGCGCGACCATGGTGCGGCCCAGTGGAGGCAGCATAAGCATGAGGATAAGCTGCTGCCCATTGCATCCCAGCGCCGCGCCAGCCACGAGCAGAGCACCACCAATGCCCCATCCAACTGAGGCGTAGCTCAGACCCGTGACAGGGTCAGCGCGGTGGAGTGGCTGGAGCAGGAAGTGGCCAATAAGCAGACCAAACGTCAACCCGAAGAGCAAGGCCACAAGAAAATTAAGCACCGTGTCCAGCAAGGAGCCGGGTGCCCCCCAGACGATCCAGCTCCAGGTAAGGACGGGCGAGAGTAACAGGGCAGCCCCTGGATGACCGCGAGGTCGGATCAAACCACTCCCACCACGTGCCTGACGCAGTTTGATTATCACAACCAACACAACAAGGTAGCAGAGAAGAGCGATGATTTGTAACCCGGCTACCTCCTGGGCAGCGTTAAAAGGGGCAAAGCGAGGAAGGATGAGAAAAAATATTGAGAAAGAGGCCAGCGCCCAGGTCTGGAACAAAGCCCGGTAACGCGGGGTGCGCCAGAGAAAGGCCAGCAGCACCAGAGGTGGACACACCAGCACACCATGTACCAGCGTCACCAGTGGCCAGACCCAGCCTGGCAGCACGGCGTCGTCTATGATGAAAAATTGCTCTACCGTCCAGGTGACCGCGTGCAAAAAGAGGGAGACGAATGCGATCCAGGCCAGCGTCAGTGCAGCCACCAACAATGAGGACCATTCACGCTGTCCGCCGCGTACCGTTTCCTGGGCAGGGGCAGTGGAGAGGTTCACCGGGATGCAGTCCTCCGCTGATATAAAGCCGCCTCCAGCTTCAGTCCTTCTTCAACGAGCTGCATTCTGGGAATGCGCTTGTAGCGGTCCTTTTCCAACATGCCTTCAACCAGCTCAACCAGGGTGGGGGAAGCATCAGGGCAGAGTCGGCACAGGTCAGGGAGCGGGCGTGTGAGGATGGCCATAGCCGTCTCGCCTATCGTCCTGCCCGTGAAGGGCCGCGAGCCGGTCAGCATCTCGTACAGGATCACACCCACGGCCCATACATCAGCCCGCTCATCAAGCTTTTCCCCATTACAGGCCTCCGGGCTGAAGTAATTGACCGTGCCAAGGCGCACGCCCGTCTGCGTGAGACGTGTGCTGTCTGCAATGTATGCCACGCTGAAGTCGGTCAGATAAGGCGTCCCATCCTCTGCCAGCAGCACGTTGGCTGGTTTCAGATCACGATGGATGATGCCCTGCTGATGAGCGTGGGTCAGAGCACTGGCTATGGGGATGGCGATCTTTAGCGCCTCGGGGACGGGTAGTGCTCCTCTGGTTTCCAGCAGCTCACGCAACGAGATACCCTGGATGTACTCCATGACCAGATAATAGCGCTCATTCTCCTTTACCGCCGCGATGATCTTCACGATGTTAGGGTGGTTCAACTGGTGCAATGCTTCTCCCTCGCGGATGAAGCGGGCGACTAATTCAGGATTGTTTGCGACCAGCTCGGGCTTGAGCGCTTTTATGGCTACGGGATGTCCAGTCTGTAAGTCGCGCCCGCGGTAGACATCGCCCACGCTGCCCTTGCTCAGCAGGTCTCTGTCCCTGTCCTCAATCTCGAAGCGGCTGGCGATCACAACGTGTCTGGCCATTACTTATTCGCCTGCATGTGGGGTGTCTCCTATCCTATCACACTGCGGTATCCATGTCAAGTAAGCGACGTCAGCAGGGGGTGCCCGTCATATTTTTGCATCCGCTGGCTCGGGCCGGTCTTCAGACCACGCCCGACGCCGCACGACCGGCCACAATGTAGGGCAACTGCTCGCAGTTGCCCTACAACTGACGTCGCCACGGCCAGCCATAGCCTGCTCTCGCTCTCTTCTCGCGCAAAAAAGTGACGGACACCCGTCAGCAGGACAACTGCGAGCAGTTGTGCCACACGCCGCTACGACCGGCCACAGTGTAGGACAACTGCGAGCAGTTGTCCTACCATCTTCGCGCCGCTACGACCAGCCACAACGGCTCAGGCCCGGTATACAGCTACTATTCCGAGACACTAAACGCCCGGCGGCGAGGCCGCACCAGTCGGCGGAGATAGTCCAGGTAAGCGCGGGAACGCTCCTGGAGCGCCCAGCGTCGCACGTGGAAACGGCCGTATAGCCGGAGCACCGGCACGACGAAGATATCACGCAAACGGTTCCACGACTCTCGTGACATTGCCTTCTGCAGAATGTCCAGCACCTCCTTCCTGCGAGAGGGAAGCAGAGAAAGCGCTGCCACGTGGGGAAGTTGCAGGCGCAGCCGCCGTTCGCGCCACGGAAGTCCCAGCAGAAACGGCAGATTGCGAGTGAGATTAGAGATAAACAGTCCCAGGGCGTAGCGGATGGAGTAGAAACGTGCCATGGCCATGTAAGTGCCCATCTGCAATTCGTAAGGGGTCATCCTTGCCGGCCGAATGACGCAATGATGTCCATCGTACAAACTGAGATCATCTGTCAACAGCCGGCCCTGGGCAGCCATACGCTCGTAGAACGGGGTGCCAGGACATGGCGTGAGAATCAGAAACTGCACCGTGTCAATTTCGTTCTCGAGCGCGAACCGGGCTGTCTTCTGACAGGTTTGTGCATCATCGGTGTCGGCACCAAGGACAAACATGCCGTGGACATGGATGCCATATGCGTGGAAAGCCCGCACGCTATCGCGGATATCCCGTACATCCTGCCTTTTATTGTAAGCCTCGAGCGTGGCCTGGTTGACCGATTCGAAGCCACAGTAAACCATCGTACAGCCCGAGTCGCGCATCAGGGCAAGCAACTCGTGGTCCAACTCCCGGCTTTCTCTATCCAGATAAACCACCTCGGCGCGCATTTGCGCCGACCAGGGAGGCGTCAGACCACGCTCAATCATAGCACGCAACAGGGCCTTAGTGCGGGGCTTGCTCACGACGAAGTTGTCATCATAAAAGAAGACCGGACCGCGTCCCCGGTGGCTTTCCAGCTCAGCCAGCACTTTCTCAACCGGCCTTGCGCGTACCTGCCGCCCAAACATGCGAATCACGGAGCAGAAATCGCATGCGTAGGGACAACCCCATTGAGTCATCACGGGTACGTTGGTCATACGCTCGTGACCAACGATCAGCTCCAGCGCTGGTGAGGGCAGGTCAGCGAATTCCTCTTGTGTGCATGGCGGGCGGGCCGGATTATGCACCAGACGTCCCATCCGGTCTTTGTAGGACAGACCCACGATGTCACCCACGTCGGCCTTGCCCTCCAGCGCGTCCACCAGCTCCAGCATGGTAACCTGTCCTTCTCCACGGACCACGAAGTCGCAATAGCGAAGCGCTTCATCGGGCAGGAAGGTGACATGGGGACCGCCGATGACCGTGGGAATGCGCATTGCCTGCACCTGTCTGGCCATCGCGTAGGCGGCCGGCGTGGTGGCGGTTGTAGTGGAGAATCCTACCAGATCAGAGGTGGCAACGTCAGACCAGTCAACGGGAGCGAGCGTTTCAACGTAGATACGCACATCGTGACCACGCATGGCCAGTAGCCCGCCGATCAGGGGAAGCCCCAGACGGGGCAGCCGGGCGCGGTCGAAAACATTGATTCCGGCAGCCTTAGGCTCAATCAGACGGATTTTCATATTCTCATCTCCTTACAGGGGTATATAAAATCACCTGCTTCCAGGTGTGGTTACCTGGAGTGGCAGGATATAGAAGGTTTGTAACACAAGTCGGTGAAATGTCAGGGGGCGCCTGACACAATATCAGGCACAGCGGAGACCAGGACAGGCTCTTATCCTGGGGATACTGGAGAGGTAATCTGAAGGCAAATAGATGTATGATGATTGCAGCAGCTTAAATGCTGGTCTGTGCCTGCGACGTCGGAGACGCGAGTGTAACCATTGAAGCAGCAGTCCCAGACACACTTCAAACAGGGCATGGGCCATCTGTTCCAGGGCATCCGTTGCCTGGTCAGATTGACACAGTTCGCGCAATCTGCCCACCGGCAGATGGAGGCGCGGAGCAGCAGCGATGATGACCAGAAGACGTTGCCGCCCATCAAGCAGCAACGAACGGGCAAGTCCCTGGGCTTGCGAGACGCCGGTAATGGCGGTTCGTGACAGGGCGGCCAATATCCGTAGCAAGAGCAGGGGCTGCAGGCGAGCCAGTAGCTCGAGGATAATTTTGCGGCGCAGGGCGTAGATAGGGGTAATCATCGTGCATAAATTATAAGGCATGATGGCAAAAGTGAAACGTGGGGCAGGCTCTAGCCTGCCAGCAGCCTGGAAAGGCTGCTCCACGTGCGGCTTTTGCCACAATGCATTATAAGACTTTGTGGCAGGAAGTCAAGGTCTCAAAAAGTGACAGGCACCCTACGCCGGCGAAATGCTTGACAGTACCATAACTTGCGCTATATTATTTCGGTAGCGAAGCTTTTGGGAGGTACTGTGAGCGAGCCAGAACAGACGCTATACGCTGAGACGATTCATACTTTCCTCACCCTGTACCGTTATCTACGCCAGTATTCCTGCCGGATGCAGAGCCAGGGGTTAAGCGGACGTAAGATCGCAGCTCTGCGTTACCTGCTCGAGGCAGGCAAGCTTTCGATCGGCCAGTTGCGCGATTACCTGTATATCAACGACAGCAGTACTTCCGAGCTGGTAACTCAGTTGGAGCAGGCGGGCTATATCACCCGTGTACGCTCAAGCACCGACAGCCGCGTCGTCATCATCGCTCTGACACAAGCGGGCAAAAAGACGGCTCAGAGTGTGCCGCTCGGCGGTATCCCCCTGCTGCGGGAAAGGCTCAAAGCGTTGCCGCCGGAGCGGCTTGCTCTCATCCACTCGGCGTTGAGCGAGATCAGGGAGCTGTTGGGAATCGCAGATGAGTACTGAAAATCAAACCAGCACAGCCAGCGGGCGGGTATTGCTCCGCTGCCTGGGCTACCTGCGACCTTACTGGCCACTCGTCGTCGGCTCCTACCTGCTCTTGCTGATTAACAACGGCATTACTCTGGGAATGCCGCTGATCATTAGCTCCATCGTGGATCGGGGAATCAGAGGTGGAGCACCCGATTTCATTCTGCGCGGCACGCTGATCTTGATGGGATTGGCGTTGACACGCGGGCTATTCACCTATTTCTCCGGTAGCTGGACAGAGACGGCCTCACAGAACGTGGCTTACGACCTGCGGAACGCCCTCCACGAAAAGCTCCAATCGCTTTCCTTCAGCTATCATGATCGGGCGGAGACCGGGCAACTGCTCACACGGGCCATCAGTGATGTGGATCGCATCCGCTTTCTTACCGGCCGCGCCATTGTACGGCTCGTTGAGATACTAACATTGGTGGCAGGGATTGCCATCTCATTGATATTAGTGCATATGCAGCTCGCACTGCTGACGCTGACCATCATCCCCCTGCTGGTTTATAACGCCCTTCACTTCGGAACACGCTCCCGGCCGCTCTCAAGGACCATTCAACAGCGGGTATCCACACTGACTGCACACCTGGAGCAGAATCTGCGCGGAGCACGCATAGTGAAAGCATTTGCCCAGGAACAGGCGGAAATCGCGCGCTTCGACAAGGAGAATGCTGTCTTATTGAAGCTCAATCTGAGTGCGGCGCGCATGCAGGCTCTCAACCTGCCTCTGATGCGGCTGATTGCCAGTGCAGGCACAGTGATGATATTGTGGTACGGTGGGCAACTGGTCATCCAGGGCAGGCTCACGATTGGCGAATTGGTGGCTTTCACAACCTACGTAGGGCAGCTCCTGGTCCCTATCCGCCGTCTGGGGATGATCGTGCCGGCAATTGCGCATGCCACGGCCTCCGGGGAGCGTGTCTTCGAGATCCTCGATGCCGAGGCCGAGGTCAAGGAGCTGCCAGATGCCCGGCCTCTGGCACCGGTACAGGGACATGTGCGCTTTGAACGCGTATCCTTTGCCTATTTCGGCCGTCACAAAGTGCTCGACGATATTGATTTCGAGGTTCAGCCAGGGGAAGTTGTGGCCTTGCTTGGCGCCACGGGTTCCGGCAAAAGTTCAATCATCAATCTCATCCCCCGCTTCTATGACCCAACCGCCGGGCACATTCTGATTGATGGGCAGGACATTCGCCACGTTACGCTCAGCTCTCTCCGTGAGCAGATCGGCATCGTGCTTCAGGATACCATCCTCTTTGCGGCCAGTGTGCGTGAGAACATTGCATTTGGCCGCCCCGATGCCAGCGAAGAGGAGATTATCGCTGCATCACGGGCGGCTGCAGCACACGAATTCATCATGGAACTGCCCCGGCAGTATGATACGCTGGTTGGAGAACGAGGGGTGACACTTTCGGGCGGACAAAAACAACGTATTGCCATAGCCAGAGCGCTGTTGAAAAATCCGCGCATCCTGATCCTCGACGACGCCACCTCCAGTGTAGACACTGAGACGGAGGCGCTGATCCAGTCTGCACTGGCGAGGCTGATGGAAGGCCGTACCACTTTCATCATCGCCCAACGGCTGAGCACCATCCGCAGAGCCGACCATATTCTGGTGCTGGACCATGGGCGAGTTGTAGCCCATGGCCGTCGCACCGTCGAACACACAGCGCACGATGAGCTGCTCAGATCCAGCGGTCTGTACGCAGAGATTTACTACCGGCAATTACGTCCACAAGAAGAAGAGCGGAGAGGGACATATTATGAGCATCAATATCGGCAGTAGCGCTATGGTGAGGGGGCCGGGGATGTTGCTCGACGCCTTCGGCTCCAGGGAGGAACGCGGGCATATCAGCGGGCGTGTCCTGCTCCAACTGGCGCGGTTCCTCAGCCCATATCGCTGGCATATGGCGCTGGCAACCCTGCTTATGCTCATCTCCTCGGGTGCAGGGTTATTCACCCCCTATCTGACCAAAGTGGCGATTGATAGCAACATTGCCTGTGGAGATATACGGGGACTGCTCACCACCTGCTTATGGCTGACCCTGACGCTCATGTGCGTTTACCTGTCGTCGGCTGCTCAGACTTATATTCTCTCGTGGGTCGGGCAGAGAGTTCTGGCCACTCTGCGTGCCCGGCTCTTTCGTCATCTCCAGGCGCTGTCTGTGCCGTATCATGACAAACATGTCATCGGCGTGACCATTTCCCGGGTGACTAACGATGTCGAGGTCATCAACGAACTGCTCTCCCAGGGGTTGATCGGGCTGGTGGGTGATGGGATACTGCTGATCGGGACAATCGTGGTGATGATGACCATGGAATTGCGCCTGGCGCTGCTCACGTACAGCGTGTTGCCTCTGATGTTGCTGACCACAGCCTGGTTCAGCCGACGGGCGCGCGTGGCTTTCCGCGAGACGCGCGAGAAGATCGGCGCTGTGGCGGGTGATCTGGCGGAGAACATCAGCGGCATGCGCGTGATTCAGGCGTTCGCGCAGGAAGAGAACACCCAGGAGCGTTTCAAAGAGGTTAACCGCGCCAACCGGGATGCCACCATCAACGCCATATCCTTATCCTTCATCTTCCTCCCCGCTGTGGACGTGTTGAGTGTGGCGGCCGTGTGTATCGTCTTGCTGATGGGCGGGATTATGGCAGCGAACGGGCGGTTAACCATTGGGGTGGTGGTCGCGTTTATGGCCTATGTCAGCCGTTTCTTCGACCCGATCCAGGATATGAGCCAGATATACACCACCCTGCAGGCAGCAACAGCCGGCGGCGAGCGTGTGCTGGAGTTGCTCAACTCTCAACCAAATGTACGGGACAGACCAGACGCGATTGAACTGCCCCCTATAAAGGGACGCATAGAGTTACGCAATGTCTCATTCTCCTACCACCAGGAGCAGGGAGTGCTGCACAATATAAACATGAGCATTGAGCCAGGGGAAACGATCGCTCTGGTCGGGCCGACCGGTGCGGGTAAGACTTCTATCGCCAATCTGATAGCCCGCTTTTACGAGGTCAGTGATGGGGCGGTGTTGATTGACGGCTACGATGTGCGCGACGTCACAGCGGATAGTCTCCACCGCCAGATGGGGTTGGTACCACAGGATCCTTTCCTGTTCCCCGGCACAATTGCTGACAATATCCGCTTTGGCCGCCCCACAGCAGACATGGAAGAGGTGATCAGGGCTGCTGTGTTGGCGAATGCAGACGAGTTTATCCGTGCCTTACCCGAGGGCTATGAGACCTGCGTCTTTGAGGGAGGGGTAAATCTATCCACAGGAGAGCGACAACTCATCTGTATTGCTCGCGCGCTTCTGGTGGACCCGCGCATCTTGGTTCTTGATGAGGCGACCTCAAGCGTTGATACGGTAACCGAAGCGTTGGTTCAAGAGGCATTGGAGCGCCTGTTAAAAGGGCGCACGGCGATTGTCATCGCACATCGCCTCAGCACCGTCCGCAGGGCCGATCGCATATACGTTATTGAGAGTGGCCGGATCGTAGAATGTGGCACCCACTCTGAGCTGCTGGCCCAGGGAGGGCTGTACCGGGCGCTATACGAACAGCAATTTATAGAGCCAGCGTAGCTACTCAGAGACGGTAGCCGCAGGCGAGGTATACTGCGCACGGGTGAATTTTGGACTTTTCCTGAGCGCGGTAGCACGTGGTTATAATGGTATTTATTCAGCCTGCTCCGCCGGACCACAGTCCGGCGGAGCAGATGGCACCTGAGCCACCTGGAGCGTCTCAGTGTAGCCAGTGTCTGCAAAGTCTGGGTATTTATTCAGCCTGCGCCCGCCGGACCACAGTCCGGCGGAGCAGATGGCACCTGAGCCACCTGG
>Ga0209101_1000072_pt1 | contig 83136 bp, 74 predicted proteins | sample ConPoolayeCmetaG_FD_185481 | JGI IMG/M metagenome (GOLD analysis project Ga0209101, IMG submission 185481) | Hot spring microbial mat communities from California, USA to study Microbial Dark Matter (Phase II) - Cone Pool mat layer C metaG... ... | reverse complement strand
CCGAGGTAATCGCAGATTTTCTGAGTCAGCTGCGGGCTGGCGCTCCCCGCAAAGATCATCATGCCGTCTCTGGTCATGGGACACCCTTTCGGTGGGAGGCGAGGGCAACACCCTAACGCAATTCGAACCAAAGATCAAGGTTATCTCCCGCGATAGGGAAAAGAGGAGGAAGGTCAGGGGGTTACGGAGACGGGAACGGCGGGCGGCCGCCAGTGGAGCTGGCCGGCTTCCCACGCCAGGACCTGATCCTCCCGGCGAACCCGACGCCAGTTGAACGCGGCCACAAGGTTTGACGGTCGGATCGGATCGGGCCGATCCTGCAGGCCGGCGACGTGCGCCAGAAGTCCGCAGAGGACATCAGGTCGGTACACCCGCCGGAGTATATCGGCGCCCACGGCACCATGGAACTTCGCCATTTTATCCCCGCGCGGTTCGAGCAGCAGCAAATGGTGGCGATAGGTCGGAAGGGGATAGCCCAGCAGATGGAAGAGGGCCACCTGGACGGGCGTACAGGGGATCAGATCCCGCCCGCGAACAATCCGAGTGACGCCCGACGCCCCATCATCGGCAACCACGGCGAGTGGGTAGGTGATGGAACCATCGCGGCGGCGGACGACCGGATCACCGATGTCCCGCCCAGGGCCGGGCGATAGATCCTCCCCGGATTCGTCGGTCAGCGCCCGATGAGCGCCCTCCAGATTGCATCGGATGTTGTCGAGCGAGGTGCGCCAGTCGGCCAGAGGTCGTTGCCGGCAGTAGCCGGGATAGGGGATGGATCCGTCAGGAAGGATCACCCCACTCCGGCGGAGTTCAGCCTTGGTGCAGGCGCATGGATAGAGACGGCCCAGCTCATGGAGCCGGTCCAACACGGCGTGATGCCGGGCCGTGAAGTTCGATTGAATATCGAGCTGGTCCCAATCCAGGCCAAACCAGCTCAAATCCTCCAGCAGACCTTGGCGCCATTGTTCTGTGGTGCGCTGGGGATCAATATCTTCGATCCTAAGAATGAACCGGGCGCCGCGCGATCGGGCATCCAGCCAGGCCAGGAGGCCAGCCAACAACGTTCCCGGATGAGCGCGTCCTGAGGCTGATGGGGCAAAACGACAGATTTCCATGGCCGGATACGGTAAGCGGTTCGAGACCAAATGAAAAGACTCTTTCATCAACGGCTGGCTTGAGTTATAAATCCTCGGTAGGGAGATGCGCATGCAGCGGTCGACGACAATCGCGGAAGCCCTCAAACTCCGGTTTCCCGAGCCGGTCGTCCTCGTGGTGACGCGTGGGATGGACGGGCGCGCGAATGTCATGGCGGTGGGATGGACCGGCATGGCCTCGGGGGATCCCCCCATGATCATGCTCGGCATTGATGCGGACGCGTGGACCTATACCCTGGTTCGGGAAACCCGAGCGTTTGTCGTGGCCTTTCCCTCCGAGACCATGGGGCACGCCGTCCTCCACGCCGGCTCCGTGCACGGCCACAAGCGTGACAAGTTGGTGGAGGCCGGACTTCAGACTGAGCCGGCCCGCTATGTCTCGGCTCCGCTGCTGAGCGATGCCGTGGCCAATCTCGAGTGCGAACTTGTCACCATCGTTCAGCCCGGGGATTGCCCTCTTGTCTTCGGTCGAATTGTGGCGGCGCACGTTCATCAGAATCGGGATATCAAACGGCTCTATACGATCGGCCCGGGCCATTGCCTCGGCGGCGTCCGAGCGGTGCCCGAAACGATTGTCCGACCCGCCCATGTGCCCCCCGATCCCTTTCTTCCGGAGACTCCTCACCCCACCGGGTGAGACGGCCGTACGCTGGCGGGTGACGCCGGTTCCCTCCGCGAACACCTTTCCGGGAGTGCCCTTTAGACTTGATAATTTCCCCCGACATGACGGATAATTTTGAATGGTGCTGACGTCATTAAGGCCTATCGCCCACCGTATGGCCTGCTGGGCGGGTGTATGGGTTGGGCTTCTGGGAATAGGCGGTCTGCTGGCCGAAAGTCCGGTGACCCTCTCCGGGCACCCCCTGGATCCCGTTTCGGTCGCCTCTCGCAAGCTGCCGCCGGCGCCAAAGGACCCTCACGCCTATGCCGAATGGTGCAACGCCCAGCTCTATCTTCGGAAAGCCCGTTTTTACCGGGAACATCGCGACACCCTCTTTTTTGCTGAGACGGGCATTGCCCGGGAACTGGCCCATTTCGAGGATGCACTCAGCCGGCTGACATCCCCACCTCCTATCGAAACGCCGCTCGGCCTCCGCGAGGAGGGATATTACGCCGACAACGACAATTCCTTCCAACCGTTCCTCCGCTATGTGCCGTATGAAAAGCCTCGCCGGCCGGGTCGGCCGCTGATCGTCTTTCTTCACGGCTATTCGCCGGCCCTCAACCTCATCAACTGGGCCTCCCTTCCCTATAGCCTGATGGCTTTTGCCCAAGCGGAAGATTGGCTGGTGGCGGCGCCGTTTGGCCGCGGCAACACCGACTTTCAGGGCATCGGGGAACAGGATGTCCTTCGTGTCGTCGAGGAGATGGCCCGCCGTCATGGAGCGGATACCAACCGCGTGGTTCTGACGGGCCATTCCATGGGCGCTATGGGAGTGTGGACCATTGGCGCCCATTATCCCGACCGGTTCGCCGGCCTTCTGCCGGTGGCCGGACGGGGCGATTTCTATTTCTGGAAAAAGCGGCCGCCTGAAGAATGGCCCGAATGGCAACGCGTTCTGATCGATGCCGATTTCGGAGGCTCACTGGTCGAGAATCTGGCGCGGATCCCGATCTTCTGCGTCCACTCTTCCGACGACAATACCGTGCCGGTCGAGGAGGCGCGATTCATGGTCGAAAAGGTCCGCCGTGTCAATCCGGCGATAATCTATCGGGAAAAACCGGAGGGCGGCCATCTCATTTTCGAGGAGACCCTGGCCGATCCCGATGTCCGACAGTGGCTTCGCTCGCTCACCACGACGGCACCGCTTCCGCCTCGCTATCAGGCTTGGCATCCCCGATACGCTCGGCCCGGCGCCCATCTTCCCGCCGGTCTTCCCCGGGGTCCCGTCAAAGCGGCCTTTCTCGATCCCTTTGTCTTCATTCTGGCCGGCGTTCCACCTTCCGCTGAAACTCGGACGCGATTTCAACGAGCGGTCCAGGACTGGATCCGCTATGCTCACGCCACCCCTCGCCTCCGTGCCGAGAGTGCCGGCGATCCTCCGTCGGAAATCCGCCACTGGAACCTCTTCCTCTTCGGCGAGCCGGAGGAGAGCCCGTGGATCCGCCGGGTTCTGGACAATTCTCCCGTCAGGGTCGAACCGGAACACTTTGTCGTGGGCCACCGTCGTTTTACCCGCTCCGGCCACGGCCTCTACCTTGTGCGGCCCAGCCCCTGGAACCATCAACGGTTCGCCATTATCCAGTGCGGGCTTCCATGGGGCGGGCCAATCGCCGACAACCACAAGTACGATTTTTTGCCCGACTACATCGTTTATTCTTCAGAACCCGGCTTCGAAGGCATGAACCAGCCGCTGGCTGCCGGCTTTTTCAACTCCGATTGGAAACTTCCATGCGATCCTTTCTAACTCTGATCCTCGTTCTTCTTTCCGCCTGGCTTGTGGGGGAAGCCGCCCTCGAATCGCCCACAGCGACGATTGCCCATTTCGGCAACTTGAGGGTGCCGCTTCAGAACGATCGGGCCGAACGGATTACCCTGGCTTTTGAAGCGACCCATGGAAGCGCACGGCTGGAACTCGAGTGGGATCGCGCCGGCGGACGGATTCGAGCGATCCAGGGAAGCGAAGCCTTTCCGCCCGGATTTCGCGACGCCATCCGATGGGACTCGATTCCGGCAGGCTTTCCTCTCGAAACCCTCAGAGCCGGCACCGTTCTGACGCTGAAATTTCGCCCGACCTATTGGGCCATTTTTGCCGGCAACCATCGCCTTGCCGAGATGCCAGCGCCGCTCGCACTTCCCCTCCGCGTGCGACTTCCCGCGGGGGCGAAGGCGGACGCGGAGGAGGGAGGGATGCGCTTTCAACGCACCGATGAGATCCTCTTCACGGACAGCTTTATGCGGCCAGAGGACCCGGAGGATCCCCAAGCGGCCCTGGGCGAATGGCAGGTGGTTTCCGGTTCATGGAAGCTTCACACCGTTGCAGAGACGGCGCAGGAGCTTGGCCAGGTCAGAGGCGGCGGCCGCCAAATGCTGCAACCCGAGTTCAGTCCGAACTTCTACAGCCTGGCCGGCTGGGGATCGCCGGCAGTTCTGATGGCCGGCTATCCGTTTTACGATGATTACTCCTTCGAAAGCGCCGTTCGTCTCGATCCGGGGGAGATGGGGCTGGTGTTCTATTACGACGAGACCAGTGCCACCGGCTGGGGCTTTACGGTTGAGGTGGACGAGGAACCGTCAAAGGCCCGGTTATGGCTATGGCAAGGTGTCGTTACCAATCCCGCTCAGCGGACCGTTCTGGCGGCGGCGAGCGTGGAAACAGGGGCTGGCCAGTGGGCTCTTCTTCGCGTGACCATCGCGAACGACCAAGTTCAATGCTTCTTCGATCAGACGCTCGCCTTTGAACGGCGAATCGTGCTTCCCCCCGGCGGTGCATTCGCTCTGTTCACCCGATCGGAAAATCCTCTCCGCTTTGACGATATCCAGGTGCGATCCAACCACGACCTCTCCTTTGACAACGCCGCGGATCTCCAACGGTGGGTGCGCCGACAGGAAGGCGACTGGTTCGGCCCCGCGCGCTGGTGGCAACGGCGGCCGGATCCTGCGCTCCTGCGCGAGGTGATGGCCGCCGCTGCCGGTTCTCCGCAGTGGATGGCCGTCGGGTCTCCCTGGGCGTCCCTGGCCGTGGTGGAAGAAGAGTTCGAACCGGAAAAGATCGATACATGGGCGGGTTTGTTGTGGGGGTGGACGGCAAAAGAAAACCCCTATTTCCGTTTTGTCCGTCAGTTGGAGCCCCGGAGCGAGCTGTTCCGGCTGGAACGGATCGAAGGAGAAAAAGTGCAGGTACTGGAGGAGTTCCGGGTGACCGCACCGCCCGGAGAAACTCCCCCGCGCCGGGCTCGTCTGATGTTGGATGCCACTCGACCCGGAGAATGGCGGCTCTATCGCGATGGGGTTTTGGTGCTGGTCCATCATGGCGCACCGGCTGCAATCGGGGCCTTTGGCCCTTGGTCCGACGGGCAGGGCCGCGTGAAAGCGGGATTGCCGCGCCACCGGACGGGCCGCGAGGATCTGTATCAGAATCGCTACCAGAAAAACGATCGGTTTGCGACGGATCCCTTTATGCGCCATTGGGCCTCTCCGGAAGGTCAGTGGCTGGAAGAGCGCGACAAGCGCATCTGGTACACCGGGGACTTTTTTGGTCGTTTTGCCCTCCGTATGCCTTATGTCAACGGCGGCGAAATCCATCTGGGAGTTCCGGAAGGCGCCTCCGAAGGGGAGTGGGTGGTGGTCCTGGGCGAGAATCGGGTGGCCCTTCGACGAGGGGGCGCTTCAGAGCAACGGCCTGCGGTTGCGGAGGCGTCGGCGGACGGTCTTGTACAGGACGACGGTTTGTCCTGGCTGACGGTGCAGTACGACGGGTATTGGCTGTGGGCGGAGAGCGGCGATCGGGTGCTGTTCAAGAAGGGACTCCTGAAACCCATTCGTGGGCGTCGTATCCGTGTGGCCGGTTACACGACCGATCAGCTCAAACGCTCCCTGGTGGAACGGTTTCAATGCAAGGATTTCCTTTTTACGGAATCCCTCTACGAGTGGGAGATTCACGGGGGGAGGTGGGAGGTCATCAACCGATTCCAGTGCGATCCCCGGTGGTCTCACCTCAACGGGGAAAGCACGAATGGACCCGCCTTTCTCTGGGCCAAATATGAGCTTCAAGGCGACTTCTGCGTCGAAATGTACGCGGGGCAGCGGCATGGCTGGTATGACCGCTGCGGGGATCTGAATATGACCGTCCTCAACAATGGGCCAACCCCCGCGGAAGGTTATACGCTTTGCTCGACAGCATGGGATCCGGATCACTCGCAGCTCTACACGATCCTCTACCGAAACGGCCGGGAGATCGCCCGTTCCGATCAGTATCTGGTCCCCCGTCGCCGGGAGGGTAACCGCCGCCTCGGCTATGAACCCCTCGTGGCTCCCGGGCGCGATGTTCATGGCGCCTGGTATTACCTCAAATTGCGCCGCATCGGCCCCCGCCTGGAATTCTTTTTCGACAACGACCTTGTCTTTGCCGTGACCGATGAGGACCCGCTTCCCTCGGGCCGGGCCGGGATATGGACCTTCCTCAATTCCATGATGGTCGCCCGCGTGAAACTTTCCGCCGAAACCATTCGGCCGCGCCATGCCATGATCCATCCGTTCGATCCGGCCCAGCCGCCAGCGCCTCCGCCCCAAACGCGACCGACGGGTGTTCTTCCCCTGCTTGCCGACGGCCGACCGCTGGCACGGTGCGGAGAGGCGGAGTGGCAGGCGGCGGATCCAGTCGGGCAACTGGCCTTGGAATGGTCGGGGTCGGGAGAGAGCGGATCGTTCTTCCGGGCCATGGCTCGGAAGGGCGCCAGTTCGATGACGGTTCGTTCCACGCTTTCATCCTGGCCGCTGGCGCGTTGCGCCGGCTGGCGGTTCGAAATGAAACGAACCGCCACGGCGCTTCTGGATTTTCATTTTTCGGTCGGCCGCGCCGGTTCAGGCGGTCTCTTTGTGCCCGAACGCCGTTTCGTTTATCGTCTCTCCGGCCCCGGTGGAGTGAAAGGCGGACCCGTCGAGGCGGGGGCCATCGCCCTGCCTCCTGTTTCTTCGTCGGTCTGGGCGGAGGCCGAGGCCGGATGGACGCCCGTTACGGTCTGGATTCCTCGCGATCTCGTGGGGCCGGGTGATGATCGCCTGGTGAGGGTGGAAGGATTCGGCCTGATGGGGCCGAGCGTTGAGCTACAGGGCGTGACCGGCAACCGGCCCGGCGATGGCTTCGCGGTGCGTCATTTTGCGGAGATCCTCTATGGCGAGGGTCCGATGCTCACGGCGTTGCCCGGTGTTCCTGAATTCGGTACCTTTTCCCTTGTGGATTGGAAAAGCGGGGCAGCCCTGGGCGAATGCCAGGGTGTGGCCGGCCTGCGCCAGTGGGTCGCGGCACGTCAGGAGCCAGGGTTCACGGCAATCCTGATCCGCCACCTTGTGCGCGGCCGGTCGGAGGCCACAGTCCCATTGGCTTGGATTCGGCTTCCGCCTGAACCTCCCGTCTCTTTCCAGTGGTCGGAAGAGGTCCCGGATGCGGTCCGGATGACCACAGGAGCGGACTACCCCGATCCGCGTTTTCTCACCGCCTCCCTGCGGTTCGGGGATATGGCGCTTCGGACCCGGACGTTGGATGTAGCCAGCCGGCTGGCACCGGTTCCCAGGCAGGAAAAATGCCGGGGTGAGACGCTCACGGTGACGCTTCGAGGCCAGGGCTGGGAGAAGCAGGGCATCCTTGCCTGGCGTGAGGCTCCCAAGCGGGGAGCGCCCGCCCTCATCCGGCTCGAAGGGAGCGTCCCCGCATGGCAGAATTTTGAGGCGCGCGAACCGCTGGACGACGCATCCGACCCGGCCGCCGACGAACGGGCCCGGCTGCTCTGGATCGGGTCGGATTTCGGCCGCTGCCTCGAAGTGTGCAATACGATGAGCGATAAACGGCTCCGGGCGGTGCTTCCCGCGGCCTTTTCGCTGGCCCGGCATCCGCTTTTCCAGTTCCTCTACTGGAGTCAGGACCCCATGGTTCGTGTCTCCTTATCGCTCGGCGGTGGCCGGTTGGTCTTTCTTAGCGAACCCCATGGACAGGCCGTGCCCGTACGACTGGCGGAGCCGATTTTATCCGACGGCCAATGGCGGGCTTGGATGGGCCTGATCGCGGACGGGGCAGGAACACGCCCCTTTTCCACCCGCGCCTTGCTGGTCCAGGATCCCGAAATCGGATCGTTTCATCCCATTGACCAGACCGGTCTCTTCTCCTCTTGGCGCCTGGATGAGCTGGTGATCGGCCCGGCCGTTTCATCCGTCAGACCTCTGACGGTCACCCCGTTCTATTTCGATTTCGAAGAGGGGATTGACGTCCGTGCGGCCATCGGGGGAGGGCCGCGGCCCTGGTTGTCCCGATCTGCCTCTGAGAGAAACGCCCTCGCCTGGCAAACGATAACCAATGGGACTCCCTTCACGCCGGATCTTTCGGCGCTCTCCGACGGCGTGCACCATCTCTTTCTCATGGCGCGGAATCGGCGGGGGATCGAGTCGCCGGTGACCGATATTCCGTTTCTTCTCGATCGCAAGCCCCTCCGCGTCTCGGCGGCGATCACCTCCACCGAGGGCGACCTCCGCAATCAGGCCGAATGGCGGATCATCTTCGGACATGAGGAGGGAGCGCCGGTGGATCCGGACTCCCTTCGTATCTTCTGCGACGACCACGAGGTCGTGGCGGACGGGCAGAGCGGCCGTCTCACGATCCAGGCCGAGACCTCTGTGCTTTCGTTCACGTGGCCGTGGCTTTTCCGCCTCCCACTCAATCAGGCGACCAATGGGCAGATCCTGAAACTGTCGCTGCGGGGAGTCCAGGATGGGGCCGGTAACCGCTCGCCCGATGTGGTGACCGAATGGCGTGTGGATTATGAACGCGACCGGGTGCCCCCCACGCTTCTGGCCGTTGAGATGCCCACCAATGTCTTTTGGCGAACGGCGTGGGAGATCCCCACGGAACGAAATCCCCTCTTTGCACCCAGGGGACAGACCCAGCTCGTGCTCCAAAGAGGCACCAACGAGCCGGCCTATCTGATCGCCCGCGGGAACCGGGAATCGGGAGTTCTTCTCCGGTTCGAGAGCAATCCCTATTCGCTCGATCGGTTTCCCTTTCTGACCTTTCAAATGCGTCGGCCGCGGCTGGACCATGCCGACGATGACGAAACCATCACCTTGGCGATCGAGATGGCGAGCGGAGCGACACTGACTCTTCCCCTGACCGCCCGAGGCGGCAAAAAGCGAGCCGGTCTTCCCGAACCGCCGGTCTGGACAAGCAACCGGTGGACCACCGTGACCTTCACCCTGAGCGATCTGGTTCAGCAGCATCTGCCGCCCACCAACGAGTTGGGCCGGCTGGTTCGGGGATTGTCGTTGCGCGCCATTCAAAAGGAGGACGAAGTGGTGTTTCATCTGCGGAGCCTCTACCTTTACGGAGCGGGCGGAGAAAAAGATGGCGTTCGAATTCATGCGTATGATGCCAGCGGAATGGCACCCCCCTCTTGGACGTACGAAGACAGGCACGGAAACTCCCTCGGTTCGGGCCGGCCAGAGGCGCGTGCTGGAGACGGCGTCTGGGTCATTGCGACGGTGACCGACAAGGCCGGGAATGCGGCATGGCCGATCCAATTTCCCTTCTGGGGGACGCATCCCCCGCTCAAGCAGGAAGGAGCCCCCTGATATGGCGATCCGGATTAAAGTTCCGCGGTTGAGCGAAAACGCCGATGAAGCCACCGTGACCGCTTGGTTCGCACGGGAAGGCGACCCGATCATAAAGGGACGTCCGCTCGTCGAATTGACGACCGACAAAGCGGCATTCGAGATCGAAGCGCCGGCCAATGGCCATTTGCTTCGAATCTATGCAAAGGAAAAAAGCATCGTGCCGACGGGCTTCGTGCTCGGTGTGATCGGTCAGCCGGGCGAACGCGTGCCGGAGATCGAACCCGGGAACGCCCGCCTGACCGCGAGCGGTCAAGACCGGGCGGGCGTCGCGGGACGGGCGTCCGCGCGTGCCCTGGCCTCGGACGCCGTTTCCCGCGGCACGAACGTCACCTCCCCCCTTCGGGCGACCCCGGCCGCCAGACGGTTAGCGCGTGAACTCGGCGTGGATCTGGCGGAGTTGGCGCGGCAGGCGCAAGGGGGCGTGATCACGGAAAGCATGGTGCGCGAATGGAAACGCAAACACTGATAGGAAAAGTGGCCGTGGTGACCGGCGGCTCCCGCGGTATCGGACGGGCGACCGCCCTTGCGCTGGCCGCCGCTGGGGCCCGGGTTGTTCTGACCTGGCATGTCCAGCGGGAAAAGGGCGAGGCCGTAGCGGCCGAAATCGCCGCCGCCGGCGGTGAAGCCCTCGCGGTGCCGGCCGATACCGCTCGCCTGGACGACTGGCAACGACTCCTCGAGGAGACGCGGCGTCGCTTCGGCCCCCCGGACATTCTCGTTCACAATGCCGGCCTAACCCGCGACAACTTCCTCATCTTCATGACGGAAGAGGAGTGGAACGAGGTCCTCGATCCGATGCTCAAAGGGGCCTTTTTCGGCATCAAACTCTTCGGTCGTGAAATGATCCGCCGCCACGGAGGGCGGATTCTCCTCGTGGCCTCGGTGGCGGGATTGATGGGCGACTGGAAACGAGCCAACTACGTGGCCGCCAAGGCGGGTCTGATCGGGCTGGCGCGGGCCGCGGCGCGGGAGTTCGCCTCCTCGGGCGTGACCGTAAACGCGCTCGCTCCCGGTTATATCGAAACCGACCTCATCCGCGAGATGGACGAGGCGAAACGCCAACGCCTGCTCGAAACCATTCCGCTCCGCCGATTTGGTCGTCCGGAAGAAGTGGCTCGTCTGATCGTTTTCCTGGCGGGGGAGGGAGGATCGTATATTACCGGGCAGGTGTTTGGGGTGGATGGCGGCTTGAGAATGTAAGGACACGGACGATGGAGGAACGAGTAGTCATCAGCGGCCTAGGAGCCGTGACCCCACTGGGTGCCGATGTGGCGGAAACATGGGCGGCTCTGCTGCGGGGTCGGCCGGAGGCCTTTCGACCGATCCGCCGTTTCGAGACCCGCGACATGACGTTTACGACCGGCGGCGAGATTTCCATGTTTACGCCCCACCCGGAAGATGTGGCCGAAGTCGGTGCCGAGGACCGGGCCACACTCCTTATGATGACGGCCACGCGGGAAGCGATGGAGCAAGCCCGGTGGACGCGGTGCGACCGAACGGGCAGGCGTCTGGGGGTGGTTCTTTCCACCAATTTCGGCAGCGTGGAGATGGCCGAAGCCTGGTTGGGAGGCGAGCCGTCACCGGGCCGGCCGGACAGCCGATTCGAAGGGCTAGCATTTCAGAGGGCGGCCGACCATGTGGCCCATCTCTGGGGCGCTGAAGGACCGGTGATGAATCTTTCGCTCTCTTGTGCGTCGGGAACGGCGGCCATTGGCGTCGCGGTCTCCTGGATCCAGGCCGGCCTGGCCGATGCCGTCTTGGCCGGCGGTTACGATGCGCTCTCCCGTTTCGCCTGGCTTGGATTGAGCGCCCTTCGGACCATGAGCCGGACGGCGGTTCGTCCGTTCGATCGTCGTCGGGACGGCACGATATTCAGCGAAGGCGCTGGTGCGCTTGTGGTCGAAAGGGAAACGACCGCCCGCCAGCGGGGGGCACCCCTCTTGGCGGTTGTTGCCGGCTATGGTTTGAATAACAACGCCTTTCACATGACCGCGCCGGCGCGCGAAGGCGCAGGAACGGCTGCCGTGATGCGCCAGGCCCTCGCCGACGCCGGACTCCCGCCAGAGGCCGTGGATCATATCAATGCGCATGGGACCGGTACGCCCCCCAACGATGTGACGGAAACCCAGGCCATCAAGGCCGTCTTTGGCGCCCATGCCGCCCGAATACCCATCACCTCGATCAAGGGTACCGTTGGGCACCTGATGGGAGCCGCCGGCAGCGTGGAAGCGATCGCCTCGATCCTGACGCTACGCGAGGGGATGATCCCGCCGGTGGCGAACCTCGAAGAGCCCGATCCCGAGTGCGATTTGGATTACGTCCGGGGAGAACCGCGCCGAGGCGCCTTTCGGACGGTGCTTTCGAATTCCGCTGGGATCGGCGGGTGCAATGCGGCGGTGATCGTGAGGCAGCCATGAACCGGGTGGTCGTCACTGGGGTGGGGCCCGTCAGCTCCGTGGGAATCGGTCGGCCGTCCTTCTGGACGGGGCTTCAGGAGGGCCGTTCCGGCGTAACTCCTTTTGACGTCGGGGGACCCACCCACCGCATGGCTGCCCGCATCGAGCCGTTCAACGTGGCCGACTATTTGGAGACGGTCAAAACCTACCTCGACCGAACCTCACAATTGGCCTTTGCCGCCTTCAGCCTAGCCCTGGAAGAGGCTAATCTCTCTCCAACGGATCCGGCGGTAAAGACCGGTGGGCTTTCACTGGGAACGGCATATGGGCCTCTGGCGACCGAACATCTCTTTTTTTCCGATTTCCACCGCAAGGGGCCACGGTTGGTCAAACCGATCCTCTTTCCCCATGCCTACTCCAATACCCCCATCAGCCTACTGGCGATGGAGTATGGCATGACGGGATATCACCTGCACAATGCGTCCGGGTGGATCGCCTCGACCCTTGCCCTCGCGCTCGCCGCGCAGGCCATTCAAGAGGGCCACGCCACGCTCATGGTGGCCGGCGGATTCGAGGCTTTTCATCCGATCCTTTTCCAAGCCCTCGATCAGGAAAACCGATTGGCTCGCGATGAAGGCGACGGAGAAGTAGCACGTCCGTACGATCGCCGGCGCAACGGTTTTGTGGTGGGAGAGGGTGCCGGTCTGATTGTTCTCGAGGAAGAGCAAACCGCCCGGGCACGGAAGGCACCCCTTCTGGCCCGTCTGACGGGGTTCGGGGCCGCCTGGGGTCCTGCCGCTCGTTGCACGGCCTTGCAGCAGGCGGCGGGGGCGTGGCAGGAAGGCGATCTGATCGTCGCCCATGCTAACGGGAGCCGAGAGGAGGACCGCCGTGAGGCTCGGGCGATCTGCGAATGGAGCGGCGGAACCGCGAAGGTACCGGTGGTCGCTCTCGGCGGGCGTGTGGGCGAATCCTTTGGCGCCACAGGTGCCTTGCAGACGATCGCGGCGGTTGAGATGCTCGATCGCGGCACGACGATTCCCTTGACCATCCAGGTGCCCGATCCCGAATGTCCGGTCGCGCCCGCGACGGGGAAGGAACGACCGCGTCGTGTTCTTCTGCTATCCGCCGATCCCGGAGGCGCCGCGGCGGCGCTCGCGCTGGAAAGGAGCGAGGATGAGCCTCTGGCTTGAGTGTTATCGCCGGATGTGGTTGATCCGGCGCTTCGAAGAAAAGGTGGAATCCCTCTTCTCGCGGGGTGCGCTCCATGGTACCACGCATACCGCCATCGGGCAGGAGGCCGTCGCTGTCGGCGCCTGCGCGGCGCTGGGTCCCCGCGATGTGGTGCTCAGCACCCATCGCGGTCATGGACACCTGATCGCGCGCGGCGGCGATCCCAACCGGATGATGGCGGAACTGTTCGGTCGCGCCACCGGCTATTCGCACGGACGCGGCGGCAGCCAGATGATGGCCGACCCGGCCATTGGATTTTGGGGATCCAATGGAATTACCGGCGGCGGCCTACCTGTCGCCGTCGGGGCCGCGCTGGCCTTCCGCTTCCGCGGGGAACGACGCGTCGCGCTCTGCTTTTTCGGCGATGGAGCGGCCAATCAGGGAATGTTTCATGAATCCCTCAACATGGCTGCGCTTTGGAAGCTCCCGGTCGTTTTCCTCTGCGAAAATAACGGGTATGCGATGTCCACACCGGTGACCATGGCGTCGGCGGTGCCCGCGATCGCCCTCCGGGCCACCGCGTATGGAATACCCGGAGAGACGGTGGACGGCAACGACGTGCGGGCGGTTCGGGATGCGGTCGCCGCGGCATGCGATCGCGCCCGACGAGGGGAAGGGCCAACGCTCCTTGAGTGTCGGACCTACCGCTTTTCAGGGCATTCGCGCGGCGATCCGCGGCGGTATCGAACCCGGGAAGAGGAGGCCGCCTGGCGGCGGAATGACCCTCTTCGGCGTTGCCGGGCCTTCCTGCGCCAAGAGGGGATTCTGGATGAGGAACAGGATCGCATCATTCGGCGAGAAGCCGCTCAGCGGGTGGCGGAAGCGGTTCGATTCGCCCGGCGGAGTCCATGGCCCGATCCGGCCTCGCTTGAAACAGGGGTTTTCGCATGACCACAATGACAATGGCGGAGGCCATCCGGCAGACGCTTCGGCGCGAGATGCAGCGGGATGCCCGCGTGATTCTGTTGGGGGAGGATATTGGCGTGTATGGCGGCGCGTTCGGCGTCACGCGCGGGCTGCTCGAGGAGTTCGGGCCGGATCGAGTTCGGAACACGCCCATTTCCGAGATGAGTTTCACGGGGGTTGCCATCGGAGCGGCGCTGGCGGGGCTGCGGCCTATTGTCGAAATCATGTTCATGGATTTTATCACGTTGGCCATGGATCCCCTGGTCAATTGGGCGGCCAAACTGCGTTACGTGACGGAACGTCACTGTCCGTTCGTGGTGCGAACGCCGGCGGGAGGCGGGCGCGGGTATGGGCCCACCCATTCCCAGAGTTTCGAGGCCTGGTTTCTGCAGGTACCCGGACTGTGGATCGCCGTACCCTCGACGCCGGCCGATGCGGCGGGGCTTTTGCGGACCGCCATTCGGGGCGAGAATCCCGTGCTGTTTGTGGAGCACAAGCGGCTCTATGGCATCACCGGCGAGGTTTCGGCGGCCGGGCCGGCGATCCCCTTCGGCCGTGCCCGGCGGGTTCGACGAGGGCGCGATTTGACGATGGTGGCCTGGTCGCGGATGGTCGTGGAGACGATGGCCGCCGCCGATCGACTCTCAGCCGAGGGGCTCGAGGCGGAGGTGCTCGACTTGCGGACGTTGACGCCTTTGGATCTTGAGCGTGTGGTGGACTCGGTCCGCCGAACCCATCGCCTCCTGATCGTGGACGAAGGCGTCCGACGCGGCGGAGTGGCGGCCGATCTGGCCGCCCAGGTGGGCGAAGCGGTCTTCGAGTATCTGGACGCCCCCATTCGCCGGGTGACCGCACCCGATATCCCCATTCCGGCCGTTCCTATTCTTGAGCGCGCCGCCTTGCCGGACGCCGACCGAATCGCCCGCGAAGCCCTCCGCTGGGTACGGGAGTTCTCCTGAAATGGAGTTCTCGATCATTGTTCTGACTCGGAACAAACGGTCGTGGACCGAGCGGTGCCTTCCCACACTTCTGGAATCCCGTTCTCGCGATTGGGAGTTAATTGTGGTGGACAACGGATCGGAAGATGGAACGATCGGATGGCTGCGGGAGTTTCAGTCGCGAGCCGCTGCGCAGGGGGTGTCGGTTCGGGTGGTGGCCAATGCGGCCAATGTCGGCTGTTCGACCGCCCGCAACCAGGGGGCCTCGCTTGCCAGCGGCCGCCGGTTGGTCTTTCTTGATAATGACGTCTCGGTTCGGACTTCGAGTTGGCTCGAACGACTGAACGCGGTGTTTGACGCCGTTCCAGGAGCGGCGATTGTGGGTCCGAAATTGGTCTATCCCTTTCCGCCCTATCGGATTCAGTTCGCGGGGGGAGGAATCACCCAGCGCGGGCGGGTCGTGTTTCTGGGGCGAGGCGCCGATCGGCTCGACCCTCGGTTTCAGCAGCGGCGGGAGGTGCCCCATGTCATCAGCGCGTGTCTCATGATCCGCACGGAGTGTTTTCAGGCCGCGGGGGGCTTTGATGAGGCCTTCAACCCCGTTCAATTCGAAGATACCGATCTCTGTTATCGAGTTCGCCGCCTGGGAGGGCGGATTGTCTATGAGCCGTCGGTAGAGATGTACCATTACGAAAGCGTCACGACCGCCGGCTCGCCCGATCTTGTCAATGCGGCTCTGGTTGTGCGCCATGGGCTGCTGTTTCGAAGGCGCTGGGCAGAGGCCATTGCGCGGGAACCCGCATGGCGACCGGAGGAGGAGGCGGCCTGGACGCCGATCCCGACGCCTTCCTTGGAGGCGATTCCGCCGCCGCCGGTTCTGCCAGACTGAGGTTTAGTGGTCGGCGACCCAGGCCCGGGCGTTCTGGAAGAAGCGAAGCCAGGGACCCTCTTCCCGATGGGCGAAGGGCGGGGGAGCATACGAGAGCTGGATGCTGCGAAAGGCACGTTCGGGATGAGGCATGAGAATGGTGGCCCGGCCGTCGGTCGTGGTGAAACCGGTCATGCCGCCTGGGGAACCGTTGGGATTATAGGGATAGATTTCCGTGGGTCGGTTCCGGTGGTCCACATACCGGAGCGCCAGAACCCCCTGGCGCTGAACCGCGGAGGGCGCCTCGAAGGATTCGAACACCACCTGCCCTTCGCCGTGGGCGACGGGGATTGGCAGAAAGGATCCGGCCATGCCGCGTAAGAAGATCGAGGGTGAGTCAAGAACCTCGACCTTGACCAGGCGGGCTTCGAATTGTTGGCATCGGTTCCGGATGAAACGAGGCCACAACTCCGCGCCGGGAATGAGCGTTTTGAGCTGGGAAAGCATCTGACAGCCGTTACAGACGCCCAGCGTGAAGGTGTCCGGCCGCTGGAAGAATGCCGAAAAGAGGTCCCGAAGCCGGGAGTTGAAAAGGATGGATCGCGCCCAGCCGGAGCCGGCGCCAAGGACGTCACCATAGGAAAAGCCGCCGCAAACCACGAGACCACGGTAACCGGAAAGATCGTCCGCTCCGTTCAGCAGATCGGTCATGTGGACATCCACAGGATCGAATCCGACACGTTCGAACGCTGCCGCCATCTCCACGTGGCCGTTGATTCCTTGTTCGCGAAGAATCGCGACTTTCGGCCGGACCAATCCGATGAGGGCCGGCGCGGACGTGGGATCGAAGGTCAGCTCGGCGGTCAACCCGGGATCGGTTTCGTCCTCGATGACGGCCAGTTCTTCACGGGCCGTTTCGGGGTGGTCGCGTCGCTGTTGCATCTGATAGGTCGTCTCCCACCAACCTCGTTTCAAGACAGCGATCCGTTCTTCGAATAGAATGCGATCGCGGTGTCGGAGAACGATCCGGCGATCCTCGGTGGGTTTGCCCAGAAGGATGGCACTGGTACACAGGCGGTAGCGGCGGAGAATGTCGGAAACGCGGGGGAGATCCGGGTCGGCCACCTGAAGCACGGCGCCCAACTCTTCAGCAAACAGGGCCGCCAGGGGCTCGTCGCCCAGGGGATCCAGGCGGATATCCAATCCCAGGTTTGACGCAAAGGCCATTTCGGCCAAGGTAACGAAGAGGCCGCCGTCGGAGCGGTCATGATAGGCCAGCACCAGGCGTTGGCGCATGAGTTCGCGTGTGGCGGCAAAAAAGGCGACAAGATCCGCCGGTGCATCGAGATCGGGCGGAGGGCCGCCGGGCCGCTGGAAGACTTGGCAGAGGACCGATCCGCCCATGCGGTTGGCCTTCCGGCCGAGGTCCAAAAGAACCAGGGAGGTATCAGGGCGGGGGACGAGGCACGGAGTCAGGGTCAGGCGGGCATCTTCGATGGGGCCGAAGGCGCTGATCAGCAGACTGAGCGGAGCGGTCATTTTATAAGACCGGCCCTGATCGTCGGTCCAGAGGGCTCGCATGGAGAGGGAATCCTTGCCAACGGGGATACAGAGGCCCAGCGCGGGACAGAGCTCCAGAGCGACGGCTCGAACAGTATCGAAGAGTGCGGCGTCTTCTCCCGGCTCTCCGCAGGCGCACATCCAGTTGGCGGAGAGGACCACACGGTCGAGCGAGGGAATAGGAGCGGAGGCGAGGTTGGTGAGGGCTTCGCCGACCGCCAGGCGTCCGGAGGCGGCGGGATGGAGCAGGGCAACGGGCGTTCGTTCGCCCATGGCCATGGCTTCGCCGGCATAGCCACGATAGGAGGCCAGAGTGACGGCGGCATCGGCGACCGGCATTTGCCAGGGTCCGACCATTTGGTCACGGGCGACCAATCCCGTCACGGTTCTATCGGCGATCGTGATGAGAAAGGTTTTGGCGGCCACGGCGGGAAAATGGAGGACGCGTCGAACGGCCTCCTCGATGACGATGCCGTCGGGCGACCAGGGGGGGAAGACGGGCGAGGGCGGGCGTTCGGCGATGCGATGCATCCGTGGCGGGTTGCCCAGAAGATCCTTCATCGGCAAATCAATGGGGCGATTTCCGAACTGAGGGTCTTCCAGGATGAGGCGGCCGTCGTTGCGCGCTTCGCCGATCACGGCCACCGGACACCTTTCCCGCCGGCAGAGGGCCATGAAGCGCTCCAAATGTTCAGGAGCAATGGCTAGAACGTACCGTTCTTGCGCCTCGCAGCACCAGATCTCCATGGGGCTCATGGAGGGTTCCTGATTGGGAATCCGTCGCAGATGGAAGACGGCGCCATCCGGGGCGACCAGCTCGGGGCAGGCATTGGAAAGCCCCCCGGCACCGACGTCATGGATGCTCAAAATGGGATTGTCTGGACCGAGAGCCATGCAGGCGTCCAGAACCTCCTGGGCCCGCCGCTGCATCTCCGCGTTGTCGCGCTGGACGGAATCATAGTCGAGATCCAGGAGATTGACTCCGCCGTCCATGGAGGAGGCGGCGCCGCCGCCAAGGCCAATCCGGAGGGCCGGTCCCCCAATCTGAAGAATAAGGGCCCCCGGGGGGATCGGCAGTTTTTCAATGTGACCGCGCCGAATCGTGCCGATTCCGCCTGCGGCCATGATCGGCTTGTGATAGCCCCGAAGACGCCCCTCGTGGAGCGTTTCGAACGTGCGGAATAGGCCGGTCAGAAGGGGGCGCCCGAACTCGTTTCCGAAACCGGCTCCGCCGAGGGGTCCTTCCATCATGATCTGGAGGGGCGTGGCGAACCGGGCGGGGAAGGGCGCCCATTCCGTCTCCCACGGCTGTTCGAATCCCGGAATGCGGAGATTCGAGACGAGAAACGCGCAGAGACCCGCCTTGGTTTTCCCGCCGCGACCGGTTGCGCCTTCGTCCCGAATCTCGCCTCCGATGCCCGTGGCCGCCCCGGGATAGGGTGAGATGGCGGTGGGGTGGTTGTGCGTCTCCACCTTGATGAGAATGTCCAGGGTTTCCGCTTCGTAGCCATATCGCCGGGAGGACCCCGGATCGCGGCGGAACCAATCGACCCGAAACCCCTCCAGCACCGCTGCGTTATCGCGGTAGGCCAGCCGAGTGGGCCCCGGGTGGAGGCGATGGGTGTGGCGGATCATGTCGAAGAGACTGTGCGGCTGCGGCACGCCGTCCACGGTCCATGAGGCCCGGAAGATTTTATGGCGGCAATGTTCCGAATTGACCTGCGCGAACATCATGAGCTCGACGTCGGTCGGGTCCCGTTCGAGCCGCTGGCAGAGGGCGTAAAGGTAGGCGATTTCCGCCTCGTTCAGCGCGAGGCCCATCTCGCGATTGGCGCGTTCCAGCGCGGCAATGCCCTCGCGCCGAACAGGGATGGTCCGGAGCGGTTGCGGCGGTCGGTGACGAAAGAGGTCCGAAACGTCCTGATAGACGCCCTCGGTCATTCGATCGTGGAGAAGAAAAAGGGCCCGACCCAGCCGGGAAGGATCCAACACCTCGCCCTTCGCATTCCGGATCCGATAGTACACCCCGCGCTCCACCCGCTGGATCTCGTCCAACCCGCAATTGTGAAAGATGTCGGTGGCCTTGGAGGACCAGGGTGAGATTGTTCCCTTTCGCGGCGTGACCAGGAAACCCTCGCGTGTCTGGAGGGGGATGCGATCAACCGCCTGAAGAAGGGCGCGGACCTTCTCGAGGGTCTCGCCGGTGAGGGGATGTGCCAGCTCGAGGAAAAAGACGTGAGCCGCCTCGAGGGCCACGGGCGCCGCGTCGGGAGTGGCCTCCTGGATCGCGCGAAGCAGAATCTCCTGACGAAAGGGGGGAAGGGCGGGGCCGCCCCGCAGGGCCATCGGGTCGGTCACGGCGTCACGGCTCCCGGCGTTGAGGGATTATCTTTTTTCCCGCGGATCAAGGGACTCGGCGAGCGATTGTACACCGTCGAGTGGGGCGGAACGGAATGGGTCAGCCACACATTTCCGCCGATGACAGAGCCTTCGCCGATGGTGGTGTCACCGCCGAGGATGGTCGCGCCGGCGTAGATCGTGACGTTATCCTCGACATTGGGGTGGCGCTTGATGCCTTTGATGGGTCGGCCGCGTTCGTCGAGCGGAAAGCTCAGGGCGCCGAGGGTGACCCCCTGGTAGATCTTGACGTTGCGACCGATGACGCAGGTTTCTCCGATGACCACTCCTGTGCCGTGGTCAATGAAGAAGGCCGGTCCGATCTGGGCCCCGGGGTGAATGTCGATTCCGGTCTGGGAGTGGGCGTACTCGGACATGATCCGGGGGATGAGGGGGACGTTTTCCCGATAGAGCACGTGGGCGATACGGTGGGTCATGATGGCGAAGAGGCCGGGATAGCTCATAACGATCTCCATATAGGATTTGGCCGCCGGGTCGCCGTTGTAAGCGGCCTCGATATCCTGCTGGAGAATCGTCTTGATCTCAGGCAACGCGGTAATCAGCGCGTGCACGGCCTGATCGGCGCGCGTCCGGCAGTCGCCGCAGTTCCGGCACTTGTCGAATTCGCACTGATAGCGGAAGGCGAGTTCCACCTGACGGCGGAGCGCGGCGCGAACGGTATGGAGTTTTTCCTCGATGTAACCGGCCAGGTGTTCGGCCGGTACGGCTTCGAATCCGTGGCATCCCGGGAAAAGAATCGCTACGAGGTCGTCCAGGACCTTGTGGACGGCCTGGCGGCCGGTCAGGCCGAATCCTTTGCCGGCCCGGGCGAGGGGGCAGGCGGTGCAATGGACCAGAGCTCTGGCGATTTCCGCCAGTTCGTCGCGTTCAGGAAGACGGGTCATGACGGGGTCTCCCGGTTGTCTTTCGGGCCTGGCGCACGGAGGGCATCGCGACCGCCGGGGGGCGCGCGCCTTGGCCGAAGGCCAGTTGAATCACCTCCTCGATCGTTCGAACGTAATGCACGGTGAAGCCTCGGCGGAGATAGTCTGGCAGTTCATCGAAATCTTTCTGATTTTCCGCCGGCAGAAGGAGGGTTCGAACGCCTGCGCGCCGGGCGGCGATCGTTTTCTCCTTAATGCCCCCGACCGGCATGACCTGGCCGGTGAGAGAGAGTTCGCCGGTCATGGCGATTTTGCGCCGAACGGGCGTCCGGGTGGCCAGGGAATAGAGAGCGGCCGCCATGGTAATGCCGGCCGAGGGTCCATCCTTCGGCGTGGCGCCCGCGGGCACATGAAGATGGATGAGATGCTCGTCAAAGAACCGCCGGTGGGATTCGGAATCGGCCAGCAGGCCACGGACGACGCTGTAGGCGATTTCCGACGATTCCACCATGACTTTGCCCAGCTGCCCGGTCTGCTTGAAACCGCCGTTCTTGGAGGGAATAGCGGCGGCTTCGATGTAGAGCGTGGCGCCGCCCAGGCTGGTCCAGGCCAAACCCATGACGATGCCCGGACGATCCAGAGAGAAGGGATCGGTACGGGGGAAACGCCGCTGGCCGAGGAATTCGGTCAGGCGTTCCCGCGTGACGCGGACGGCGCGGGTTTCGCCCGCGACGACGCGCCGGGCGACTTTACGGAAAAGCTTGCGGATCTCGTTTTCCAGGGAGCGAACACCCGGTTCGCGGGCATAGCCATCAATGATTTCCCGGAGGGCCGCCGGATCGAAACGAACCTGATTGGGCTTCAGCCCGTGTTCCGAAAGCTGGCGGGGGATGAGATGCCGCCGGGCGATCTCGATCTTCTCTTCCAGGATGTAGCCCGAGAGCTTGATGATCTCCATTCGGTCCAGAAGGGGTTCGGGAATCGTATCGGTTTGGTTGGCCGTACAGATGAAGAGCACGCGCGAGAGATCGAAACGGACATCCAGAAAGTGATCCAGGAAATCCCGGTTCTGGGCGGGGTCAAGGACTTCGAGCAGGGCGGAGGCCGGATCGCCCTGAAAGCTGGCACCGATCTTGTCAATTTCATCCAGCATGATCACGGGATTCTGGGACCCGCACACCTTGAGCGCCTGAATGAACTTGCCCGGCATGGCGCCAATGTAGGTCCGGCGGTGGCCCTTGATTTCCGCCTCGTCCCGCATGCCTCCCAGGGAGAAACGGTAGAATTTGCGTCCGATGCTTTCGGCCACCGCCTGGCCGATGGAGGTCTTCCCGACCCCCGGAGGGCCGACCAGGCAGAGGATGGAACCGGAGATGCGTCCTTTGAGGATGCCGACGGCCAGAAACTCGAGGATGCGATCCTTGACATCCTCCAAGCCGTAATGATCACGGTCCAGGATGGTCCGGGCTTTTTCGAGATCGAAGGTGTCCGAGGTTTCGATTCCCCAGGGCAGGGACGTGATCCATTCGAGATAGTTTCGGCTGACGGCGTACTCGGGCGAGGCCGGTTCCGTGACGGCAAGTTTATCCAGCTCCTCCTGAACGCGGGTGCGAGCCTCCTCGGAGAGGGCCAGACGCTCGAGACGTTGGCGAAAGCGGTCGAGTTCGGTCTCCTTTCCTTCCTTCTCGATGCCCAGCTCCTTTTTGATGGCCTTCAACTGCTCGCGCAGGAAAAACTCGCGCTGCTGTTTCGAGAGTTTTTCCTCCACCTGTTTGCCGATGCTGGCCTTCAAGCGGGAAATCTCGAGTTCCCGGTTCAGAAGCAGATGGGCCTTTTCGATCCGCTCCCGGATGCTGACTGTCTCCAAGATCTGCTGAAGCTCGGCGCCGTCGGCGGTCGTCAGGGCGGCGGCGAAGTCCGCCAACCGGCCCGGCTCGTTGAGGTTGGAATGGGAGAGAAACAGGCGAAGCTCTTCCTTGAACAGGGGGTTCAGGTTGAGCAATTCCCGCATGGTGGCGATAATGGACTGCGCATAGGCTTTCAGCTCGTTGTTCTGCTCCATCTCCGGTTCGGGCAGATGGCGAACCTGAGCCCGGAGAAAGGGCTCTGTGGCCGTGAACTGCTCAATCCGGATTCGCCCCTGGGCGGCGACGACGATAACCGGGGGGCCGTTTTCATCGGGGCGTCCCGCCTGAGTGATTTCCGCTACCACGCCGACGCGGTAGAGATCGTCGGGTTTCGGCACCTTCCCCTGTTCTAACCGGCGGGCCAGAACGAGACCGATGAATTTGGGTTTTTTCCCGCTCCGGAGAATCTCCTCGATGAGGGGGCGATAGGTCTCCTCGACGGGCAGAGGAACGATCATGCCGGGGAAGAGCGGTCGATGAGGCAGGGGAAGGATGGGGAGAACGTCCGGCAGGATGAAACGGGCCGGAATGATCAGCCGGGCCTCCGGCCTGGCCGAATCCGAACCGCTTGTAGCGCTCGGCTCGATCACAACATCCGTATTTTTTTCGGTTTCAGGCATGGAGAAACGCTCATGTGTCCGAAGCCAAACGCATTATGGCAAAGCCGATGGGCTTCCCGCAAGGCGTTTGCGTCAGACGTTCACCTAGGGTAGGGGGCCGTGGGTGGAACGAGCGATCAAAAGAGCCATATTGACGCGGGCGCTCAGGCCGGGATATGCTGAAACCACTTTTTCGAACGCATTCACACGACCTGGGATCGCGCACATGAATGGATACGAACGATACCAGCGGATGATCCGGGGAGAACGGGTGGACGTGGTTCCCCGGACCCCCATTCTGATGCAGTTTGCGGCCGAGTATATCGGTTCGGATTATGCCGCATTCGCTTCGGATTATCGCGTGTTGACCGAAGCCAATCTTCGCTGTGCCCGGGACTTTGGAATGGATCAGGTGAGCTGCATTTCCGATCCCTATCGGGAAACCCAGGGATTCGGCGCGACCATTGAATATGTCAAGGACGGCCCTCCGCGCAGCACCCACCCGCTCGAAGACACGAAGGATCTTTCGCGTCTGGCCAAACCCGATCCACTGCGGTCGGAACGAATGCGCGACCGAATACAAGCCGCCGAGGCCTATCGGCGCTCGGCTTTTCGGCACTACTCGATCCTGGGATGGATCGAGGGACCGGCCGCGGAAGCAGCGGATCTGCGCGGCGTCACGAACTTTCTGATTGATTTGATGGAGGATGAAACCTTTGCGGGGGAGTTGATGGATCTCTGTGTCGAGGTGGGGATCGCCTTTGCGCGCGCGCAGATCGAAGCGGGAGCCGACACGATCGGAATCGGCGATGCTATTGCCAGCCAGGTAGACCCTGACACCTACGAACGGCTGATCCAGCCTCGGGAAAAGCGGCTGGTCAAGGCGATCCAGGAACGCGGGGCATGGGTCAAGCTCCATATCTGTGGCAATATCACCCACCTGCTGCCCGGCATTGCCGATCTGGGTGTGGATATCCTTGATGTGGATCATATGGTGAGCTTGAGCGCCGTGCGTCAGGCCGTTGGCCGCAAGGTGACCATCGCAGGGAACATGGATCCGGTGTCGGTGATCAAAAACGGGACTCCCAATCAGATCCGTGAGGCCGTGGCCCTGGCTTACGCGCAGGTTGGCAACCCCTATCTGGTCAATGCGGGCTGTGAAATTCCTTCCGGAACGCCAGTGGACAATTTAAAAGCCCTGTGTGACCCGATGGCCTTTCGCGAATGACGCGTGAGGGGACGGAGATCCGGGGTGGTTCCTTGGCTAATTCTCTCCGCCTTCCCTTTCTGGAGAGTGGTTCGTTTCAACGCCCCCCGGATCGGTGGGGCCAAGAAGGCGTCACGATGGACAGGTAAAACGCATGAAAGTCTGGATTCAGAGAGTGGTGCGGGGAGCGGTGGAGGTGGAAGGGCAGCCTGAGGTTACCATCGGGCCCGGTTTCGTGGCGTTGGTCGCCTTTCAGCGTGGGGATACGGCCGAAGAGGCGGAGCGGATGGCCGAACGAACCGTCCGCCTTCGGATTTTCGATGATGAGGCGGGCAAGATGAACCGTTCTCTTCTCGATGTTGGTGGTGCCATTTTGGCCGTTCCTCAATTTACCCTCTACGCCGAAACCGATCATGGTCACCGGCCCGGATTTTCCTTGGCGGCGCCGCCGGACGAAGCGGCGCCGCTCTTTGATCATTATGTCGCGGCATTGCGCCGCCGGCTGGGGCCGGATCGAGTCCGTACCGGCCGGTTCCGGTCCGCCATGCGGGTGACGATTGTCAACGACGGACCGGTCTCCATCGAACTGAAAAGTCGTTCGGGATGAAAAGGGGCTGGACCTGCCGGGAGCCGGCCGATAGGATACGCCGGTCATGAGCCAAGAGACTCAGGCGGATGCCTTTCCTTCTTCCACGGGGCCAAACCAACGGCTTTGCCGGGTTCGGGATCTCCCGCCCATGCTCCGTCCGCGCGAGGAGATCGAACGGCGCGGATTCGGAGGCGTCTCGGATGCGGCTTTGCTGGCGGTGCTTCTGAGGGTGGGGTATCGGGGGCAGAACGTCTTGGATTTGGCCCAATCGCTCCTGCGTGATTATCGCAACCTTACCAACCTCGCGCGCGCGCCCCTGGAAGAACTGCGCCACCGAAAGGGCATCGGCCGTGTGAAGGCCATCACGCTCAAGGCGGCATTGGAACTCGGCCGCCGACTGACGGAGGAAGCGTTGTTGGGCGAGGACGCACCCATGAACGCGCCCGACCGAGTGGCGGCGTTGCTTCGGGAAGAGGCCCGGCGGCTGGATCGGGAAAAGTTCTGGGTGCTCCTCCTGAACACGAAACTTCGGCTGATCAAGCCCCCCGTCGAAGTCTTTTCCGGATCGCTGGACGGCTGCCCTGTCCATCCCCGCGAACTCTTCAAGGAAGCCCTCGTGGCCTCGGCCTCGAGCCTCGTTCTGGCGCACAACCACCCCTCCGGTGATCCCACCCCTTCCACCGAGGACATCCACATCACTCGCCGGTTGGTCGAGGCAGGCTCCCTGCTCGGAATTTCAGTTCTTGATCATATCATCATCGGCCGGCGGCGACAGGACGCTCCGACCGACTACTGCAGTCTTCGTGAATCCCATGTGACCCTGTTCAAAACCTGAAGGAACTCATATGCCCATTCACCCAACCGCCCTAGTGCATCCTAACGCCCGTCTGGGCCGCGATGTGACGATCGGCCCCCAGGCCATCATTGAAGAGCATGTCGAAATCGGGGACGGCTGTGTGATCGGCCCTCGCGCCTCCGTGCTGGCCTACACGACGCTGGGGCCGGGCTGCCGTCTTCACACGGGCGCCGTGCTGGGCGACATCCCCCAGGATCTTGGGTTCAAGGGGGAGCGAAGTTATCTGCGGGTGGGTGCGGGGTGCATTTTCCGGGAGTATGTCACGGTCCATCGGGGCACAGGGGAGGAAACCGAGACCGTGATCGGCGATCACTGCTTTATCATGGGAAGCGTGCATCTGGCTCATAACGTCCACCTGGGACGCCAGGTGATCATCGCGAACGCGACCTTGCTGGCAGGCCACGTGGAAGTAGGAGACCGGGCCTTTATCAGCGGAGCCGTCGTCGTGCATCAGTTTGTCCGGATCGGGCGGGTGGCCATGCTGGGGGGCGCGTGTGCGGTGGGTCAGGATGTTCCGCCTTTCTGCACGGTGGAGCCGATGCAGGGAAATCTGCTTTCCGGACTCAATGTGGTGGGGATGAAGCGGGCCGGCTTGACGCTCGAACAGCGGGCGGAGGTCAAGGAGGCGTTCCGGCTTCTCTATCGTTCCGACCTGACGGTGTCCGAGGCGGTGGCCCGAATCCGGGAGCGTTTTCCCGAAGGAACTCCGGCCCGGGAAATGGCCGATTTTGTGGCGGCCTCCAAGCGGGGTATCTGCAAACTGTCCCGGAATGCCGAATCGGACGATTCCGGGATGGAGTAATCCTTTTTGTTTCCGCCTGCATACCCTGTTCCCGTTTGGACGATGTCCGTTCGTCCGGTTGTGATTTTGGAATGGGCGGGTAGGCGACCATGATGCAAGGCCATAAACGAATCTTGCGATTTGTTGGCCAAACTGCTAAACAGGGGCATGACTTCCAGCGGCCGGTGGTCATCCCTTTTTCTTGAGCTGATTCGACGGACGGCCTGTGATCTGCCGTCGGATGTCGAACGGGCGCTTCAGCGCCTTCGACGCCGCGAGCCAGCCGAAAGCCGCGGCCGGTGGGTTCTGGATACCCTTTTGGCTAATGTCCGCCTCGCCCGCGAAGGGCAGCGCCCCCTCTGTCAGGATACCGGCGCGCCCCATTTCTACCTGACACTTCCGCCAGGTCTGGACGAACGGCCGCTTTTGGATGCGGCACAACGGGCCGTGGCCGCAGCGACCCGCGCCGGCTTTCTCCGTCGCAATACCATTTCGACGTTAACCGGTCGGGAAGTGGCCGACAATCGGGGCGAAGGGCTTCCGGATTTCCACATCGAACGCCACTCGACCTCCGCCATCAAGGTCTGGCTGCTGTTGAAGGGGGGGGGAAGCGAAAACGTTAGCTGCCAGTATGCCCTTCCGGATCCGTCGCTGGGCGCCCAGCGGGATTGGGCCGGCGTCCGTGCCTGCGTGCTGGATGCCCTCGTTCGGGCTCAGGGCATGGGGTGTCCCCCTGCCATCCTGGGGGTATGTGTCGGCGGTGATCGGGCGTCGGGATATCTTCAGGCCCGGCGTCAGCTTCTGCGCCCCCTGGACGAACCATCGCCCGTGCCACTTCTGGCGCGTTTCGAGCGAGAATGGCTGAGGGACGCGGAACGGCTCGGGATCGGTCCCATGGGGTTTGGAGGGCGAGGCGCGGTGATGGGCCTCAAGATCGGATGGCTGGATCGCCTTCCGGCCTCGTTTTTTGTCTCAGTCGCCTACATGTGTTGGGCGTGCCGCCGCCGGGGATTCCAAGCGCGGCGAGATGGCTCGGGAGTGCGCTGGCAATGACGGTACGGTTGCAGTATCCCTTTACCCTCGACCAGATCCGGTCCCTTCGGATCGGTGACCGTGTGGAGGTCACGGGGCGGATCGTAACGGGGCGCGACCGTCTCCACCGCCATTTGGCCGAGTCGGACACGGCCCCCATATCCCTTCGCGACGGAGCGATCTACCACTGTGGCCCGGTCGTGGTTCGGCGGGGTCGCCAATGGGCCGTTCTGGCCGCCGGGCCCACGACCTCCATGCGGGAAGAGCCTTACATGGCCGAGGTCATGGCAAAACATGGTCTTCGGGTCATTATTGGTAAAGGGGGAATGGGACGGGCCACTGCCGAGGCCTGCCGCCGGATGGGCGGCGTCTATCTGGAAGCTGTGGGTGGGGCGGCCCAGGTGCTGGCCCGGACGGTCCGCCGGGTTCTGGGCGTCCATTTTCTCGAGGCGTTTGGGGCAGCCGAAGCCATGTGGGAGATCGAGGTGGAGGGGTTTCCGGCGCTGGTGACGATGGACACCCAGGGTGAGAATCTCCACGACGCGATCGAAAGCCAGTCGCGGCAGGCGTTACAGATGCTTCTCAAGGAGTCTCGCGCCTTATGAATGTCATCTTTATGGGATCGCCCGAATGCGCCTGCCCCTCGCTCGAAACGCTGGAGCGTCTCCCCTTTGTCCATCTGGCGGCGGTGGTGACGCAGCCTGACCGTCCGGCGGGGCGCGGGTTGAAACCCACACCATGCCCGGTTCGTCAGAGGGCGGAGCGCCTCGGGTGCCCGGTCTTCACGCCGCCCAATGTCAATGATCCCGCCATCGTCGCCCAGCTGGCCTCGCTGCGTCCCGATGTAATCGTGGTGGCGGCCTTCGGCCAGATCCTCAAACGAGCGATTCTCGAGATGGCGCCTCACGGCTGCATCAATGTGCATGCCTCCCTGCTTCCCAAATACCGGGGGGCCGCGCCCGCGCAATGGGCCATCGTGCAGGGGGAGCGGGTGACCGGAGTCACCCTGATGCGGTTGAACGAACGCATGGATGCCGGGGATATTCTTCTTCAGCGCGAGGTGCCGATTGACGAGGAGGACACCGGCGAATCTCTGTTGGCACGGCTCGGCGTGGTCGGGGCCGAACTTCTGAAGGAGGGACTGGAGGCGATGCGCCATGGCCCTCTGGTCGGTCGGCCTCAGGACGATCGAGAGGCAACCTATGCGCCCCGTATCACGAAAGCCGATGGCGCCATTGTCTGGTCCATGCCCGCCGAGGCGATCGTTCGGCGGGTTCGGGCGTTTTACCCCTGGCCGGGATGCTGGTGCGAAGCCCCGCGGGGATCGGGTCGGATTCTGCAGGTTCGCAAGGCCCGCGCCGAGCCGGGCTATGGGTTTCCGGGAATCGTCTTGGCCGCCGATGGCGATCCCGGTCCGCTCGTCGCGGCGGGCGAGGGGGCGGTGCGGATACTCGAAGGGCAACCCGCGGGGCGTCGGGCCATGACCGGAGGTGACTTGGTCCGCGGCCGGTTTGTTCGTCCGGGCGATTGTTTGGGGTGACGGCAGAACCGCGAGGAACGGAGACGATATGTCCTCGATCAACGAACAGATGGTTCGCGAATACTTCGAAATGCTCGGTTATTTTGTTTTGCAGCCGTGCAAATACGTGGTTCCCGGACGGTCCAAAACGCCCGAGGAGGAGGTGGACCTCCTAGCGTACCGCCCAGGCAGCGATGAATGCCGCATGCCGAATCGGCTGGTCTGGAGCACGCGGGACTTCCGGTTTGTCAACAAAGCCCTCATTCGCGTTTGTGGATGGCATACGGAACGATTTTCCGTGGCACGCCTCCTCCAATCGCCGGAAATTCTCCGCTTCGCGAAAGAGGAGTCCGTTCGTGCCGCCTCGCGCCTTCTTGGCCCCGGCCCTGCGGCGAAGATTCTCTGCCTTCCGCAATTGCCGGCTTCCGAGACTCTGAAGGGGAAGACCCTGGAGACCCTTCGTGCCCATGGTGTGGACGGGGTCTTGCCGTTTCCCGTGATGGTGCGGGAGATGGCGATTCGGGTGAACGTCCAGCGAAACTACGAAAAGTCGGATGTGCTTCAAATTCTTCGAATTCTGAAGGCCTACGGTTTTCTGACGCCGGATCTTCAGTTGCCCCTGTTCGGTCGGCGGGCCCGCCGGCCCTCCGCCACCCGGGGTAACTCTGCTGACGCTGCGGCTAACCCGCGCCCAGATGAGCCATCAGAAACTTGACACCCAACCCGATGAGAACGAGTCCGGCCAGAAACTCCATAGCCTGTTCGTGGAAGTGGCGCGAATGGCGCCCGAGATAGAGACCACCCAGAGCGACGCCGAAGGTTACCAGACCAATCCCAATCGCCGGGCGAACGATCTGTTCATGGGCCAGGCCAAGCGTGACCCCAACGGCCAGCGCATCCACGCTGGTCGCCACGGCCAGAAGCAGCAACACCGATCCGTGTAACGGCTTCCGTTCCTCTTCGACCTCCCTGATGCGGAATGACTCGATGATCATTTTGAGTCCGACAACCGTCAAAATAACAAAGGCGGCCCAGTGATCCCAATGGGCCAGAAAACGGCGGCATCCGGCTCCCAGAACGCCACCGATCAGCGGCATGATCGCCTGAACGGCACCGAAGGCGAAGGCAATTTGAAGGGCCCGACGAAACCGCATTCGGGAGATGGCCATCCCGCTGGCGATGGCAATGGCGGCTGTGTCGACCGAAAGGGCCAGACCAAGGGTGAGTATGGCCAGCCCGTTCATGAACGGTTTCTCGAAAGGGACAACGACGGATTTGACATGGAGGAGTTGAACGGCTAGTATAAAAAAGGCTTTCTCAATTTCCAAGCGAGGTTTTTATGCCAACTTACGAATACGAGTGTCCTCAATGCGGTGTGTTCGAACAATTTCAACAGATGACCGAAAAACCGTTGACGCGTTGTCCCCACTGCCGGCGAACGGTCCGGCGTCTGATCGGCCGTGGCGCCGGCCTTCTGTTCAGGGGAAACGGGTTCTACCTGACGGACTACCGAAGCGAGAGTTACAAGCAGGCGGCCAAGCGGGAAAGCGGAGGCGGCTCCTCGGAAAGCAAAAACTCGCCTGAGAGCAAGGAAAAGAAATAACGACCATGCAAGTGACCTGTAATCATTGTCGGGCCAAGAACCCGATCGGCCGGATCTTCTGCATGGCCTGCGGCCAGCGTATGACGATTACCAACGCCGATGTCGAGAAAGCGCGGGCCCAGGCCAGACCATCCCTTTGGCCCAAGCTGCTTTCCCCGCTGATCTGGGGGGGTGTTATCGCGCTGATGGTGGTCGTTCTCTGGCCCTCGTCGCCTTTTCCCTCCACCTTGAAGGAGTCCGACCGCCCACTGGTGCTGGGGCGGGTGGAAAGCAAGATCAACGCCCTTCGAAGCGCGGCCACGGGGGGATTCGATCAAAAGGAACGGTTCCAACCGGTCGAACTTGAAGCCCTGGCCTGGCGGCGTAACGTCGAAACCAATACTCCCCAGTTTTCCGTCCTCTTGGCAGACGACCGGCTGACTCTTCGTCGTATTGACCGTTTCGGGCCGTGGACGCTGCTTGGCCGTTCCTGGGGGCCGTTGACCATTTCCCGCGATGCCGTGATGGTGGCCGATGGCGCGCAATTGAAAGTGGTTGGTGGCCGGTTTGGGCATCTCCCCCTGCCGGGACCGGCTCATGCCCTCGTCTCGGGTCCCGTCATGCGGGGCGTGACGTGGACCCCTCGCGATCAGGCCGTGATCGCGAAACTCCGGAAAATCACCATCAAGGATGGCGAAATTGAGATCGAGGTGGGCCCCTGACCGGCATAGACTCGGATGGCTTGGCGCGGTGGTGACTCTCGCCCTGGCCGCCCGGACTGTCGCCGAGGTAGATGGACCGCTCCGGATCGTACGGGTTCGGGGGGGAGACTACCGCGGGGCTCGCGAGACGGCTCGAACCGCCGAAGACCTCTGGCATCAGCTGCAGCGACTTTCCGGCTTCGAAACCGTTCCACCTCAGAAGCCGCTTTTTCTTTTCGACCTTCGAAAGGAACCACCGGCCGGCGTAACACTGATTCCAGGCCCGGCACCGGACTATAGGCCCTTCCTGTTTGTCATTCGGGGCGATCCGGATCGCGTGGACGAGGAGTTGGCTGAACAGATGGCCCGCGTCGTCCTTTGGATCCAGGCGGGTTGCGAAGGAGATCCGGCCCGTCCCCTTGCGGATTGGATGGCGGTGGGGCTCGCACAAAACCTCTCGCCTTACCGCCGTGCGCGCAACCGCGTCTTGACGTGGGAATGGGCGGTGCAAGGCGAGTTGCCGACCGTTCGCGATATCCTTTATTGGATCCGTATGCCGACCGGTCGGATGACGGAAAAGGCAGTGTGCGGTCACTGGGTCGCGTGGGTGTTGTCCGAGCCGGGGGGTGGGGAACGGCTTCGCACGATGGTTCGTGCCATGGGCGGAGGGGCGGAACTCTCAGCGGCCCGCGCCTATGAGATCCTGACGGAAGGGCGCACCAACGATCTGGAAGAAAGCTGGCGCGCCTGGGCGCTCCGCCGCGAGGGCGTCCCGAGCGGAGGACTGCCCCTCACTCCTTTTTTGATACGGCAGCTTCGCGCAGCGGTAGGCGTCACGCCCTCCGATCTGGCGTTGGGCTCTCTTCTCGGAGAGGAGCCGCTCTCGCCTGCGCAGGTTCTGGCGCTTCGGGATCACCCTCTTTTACGTCAGGCGGTCCAGAACCGGGTTCAGGCGTTGAGCTTGGCCGCCATCGGCGCGCCGAAAGAACTGGCCGATCTGATCCTGGGATATCAGCAAGTCTATCGTCAGATGACCGGCCTGACGCCATCCTTCCTGCTCAAGCGGCGTATTCGCGTGCTCGATGGTCAGATGGCTCGCCTCGAAGACCGCACCACGGCGCTTCGCGACTGGCTGGACGAATGGGATACCGATATCTTCGCCGAAGAGATAGGGTCGCCCAGTGGGGAATCCGAATGACAACACGACGCATGGTGAATACGACGGTTGGGACGATTGACGAGGCGACCCTTGCTTACACCACGGGCCGGGACCCGGTTCTGGACCTGGCGCTGGTTCGAGCCGATTGTCTGGGAACAGCGGCCCATGCCATCATGCTCTCCCGCCTGCGGCCTCCCATTCTGACGGCCGACGAGACCCGCGCCCTTCTGGCCGAACTGGAGCGCGTGGTCTCCCTGGCGGAGGAGGGGCGCTTCACGATCACGCCGGCGGATCAGGATGTGCATCTGGCGGTCGAGCGTCACCTCACGGCGTCTTTGGGAGAGCCGGGGAAAAAGGTGCATACGTTTCGAAGCCGAAACGATCAGGCCGCCACCGATCTCCGGCTTTTCATCCGGGAGGAGCTTTTGGGGCTGGCGCAGGAAACCGCGGAACTCGCCCGCACCTTCATCCGTTTCGCCCGGCGGCACGAGCGGTGCCCCATGGTCGGGCGGACGCACCGTCAGCCGGCCATGCCCTCCTCAGTCGGGCTCTGGGCTGGCGCGCACGCGGAAAGCTTGACCGACGACCTGTGCGATCTCCTGCATGCCTATGACCTCAACGATGCCTGCCCCCTGGGGTCGGCGGCCAGTTACGGTGTGCCGGCGCCCATTGATCGGTGGCTGACGGCGCGGTTGCTGGGATTTTCGGCGCCGGTGCACAATACCCTTTATGCCAACAATGCCCGGGGAAAGGTGGAAGCCCGCACGCTCGCCGCCTGCGGCCAAGTGATGCTTTCGCTCTCGCGAGTGGCTGAAGACCTCATCTTTTTCACGTTGCCCGAGCTGGGTTATTTTTCCCTGCCCGCCTTCTCCACGACCGGCAGCAGCATCATGCCTCAGAAACGGAATCCTGACGTGTGCGAGCTGCTGCGCGCCCGGGCGGCCCGGGTCTGGCATCACTGCCTCTTCGCCGCTGAGATCGTGCGCGGATTGCCGAGCGGTTACAACCGGGAACTTCAGGAAACCAAGCCGGCCCTGCTGGAAGGGTTGGCGGAAACCCGCGCCTCCGTCCGAATCCTGATTCCTCTCATCGAAGGACTTCAGGTCCACCGGGATGCCCTTCGGCGGGGATTCGACGCTTCGGTTTTTGCAACGGATGCCGCGCTGGAACAGGTGGCCGCCGGCGTGCCGTTCCGCGACGCCTACCATGACATCAAGCAGCGGCTGTCCGAGCTCTCCGCCCGGGATCCGGTCGAAGCGATTGCCCGCAAGACCCATTGGGGGGCGCCGGCGGGGCTCGACTGGTCATGGGTCAATCGGGTTCTGGTGAGTCGAATGCGGGAAATTGGCCGGCGGCAGCGCCGGGTGGAGGCTTGCTGGGTGCGATTGCTTCCCGGGGCCGTTCCCCGGAAGGCGGGCCGGCGCAAAAATCGGTCATAACACGAAACAGACGGCGCAACAGGCTGGGAGGTTGGTTATGCGAATGCGAATCGGCGGATGGCTGGCGGGTGGGATGGCAGCGATCGGATGGGCGGCCTTCTGCGTGGCCCAGGAGGCCGGAGCGGCCGAGGGAGAACGGTTGAGTTTTTCTCTTCGCGAGGCGTTCGAAAAAGGGGGATGGACCATGTATCCCCTGCTGCTTTTATCGGTTCTAACGGTCGCTTTTATTTTCTATCTGATCGTCGTGCTCCGCAGCGAGATGGTGGTTCCACGGCTCTTTAGCAAGGAGGTGGCCGGTCGCCTTTACAAAGCCGATTGGGAAGGGGTTCGTCAGGCCTGCCGACTTAAACCCAATCCTCTCGGAGAGGTGATCCTGGCCGGGCTCGATGCCCTCGAAGCGGATCCCCGCCTCCCGGCCGATTCGCTCAAAGAGGCGATGCAGTCGGAAGGCGAGCGGCAGGCCTTAGCCATTTCGAGCCCGACCCAATATCTCCTGGATATCGCGGTCATTGCGCCGATGGTGGGTCTGTTTGGAACGGTGCTCGGGATGATGAAAGCGTTCCAGGTGGTGGCGTTGGATCTGGCCAAGGCGCGTCCCATGCTTCTGGCAGCGGGGGTTTCCGAGGCGTTGATTACGACGGCCTTCGGACTCCTGATCGGCATACCGGCCATGGCGGCCTATGCCTTTTTCCGGGCGCGGGCGGCGCGTCTGATTGCCCGGCTCGAGTCGGCCTCCGGGGAGATCTTCAACCTTATGTTGAAAAAGAGGGGGGGGTGATGAAATTCTCGGGAAAAATCAAGGCCGAGCAGCCCGGATTTCAGATTGCGCCCTTGATTGATGTGGTCTTTTTGCTGCTCATCTTCTTTGTCACCAGCCAGATCTATGCCCAGTGGGAGGCGGAGATCGAGGTGACGCTTCCGTCGGCCCGGACGGCCGATCAGCGCTCCCGCCAGGTGGGCGAAATTGTCGTCAACATCGCCCGCGACGGTACGATCATGGTCGGTGGTCAGAGCCTTTCGGAGGAGACACTGGGCGGAATTCTCTCCCGCCTGGCCGCCGCGTATCCGGGTCAGGCCGTGATACTTCGTGCCGATCGGCGAACGGAATACGATCACCTCATCCGGGTGCTGGATCTGTGTCGTCGAAGCGGCATTTGGAACATCTCGTTCGCCACATTACCAGTGGATGACGAGGCGGCCAACAAATGATGAGAAGGGGATATTGGCTCATTCTGGTATTCGGCGCCGCGACGCTGCTGAGGGCGGCGGAGACGCCGGAGTCGCGGCTTTCTTTCGCCGACGGTCTTTTCCGCCGGGGGATCTACGATTTGGCCTTGCGTGAGTATTTTCAGTTTCTCCAGGATCAGACCAATCATCCGATGACGGATGCCGTCTGGTTCCGCTGCGGCGAGTGCTATCGTGCGCTGGGGAATCCCGCTTCCGCCGAACGGGCCTACTCCCGGGTGACCGGCGCCAGCGGAGGACCCTGGAAAGCGAGAGCCGCGCTCCGCCGCAGCGAACTGAAGCGTGAGGCGGGGCAGATGGACGAGGCGATGGCCCTTCTGCGGGAGGTGCTGGCTGCCCAGCCCCCGGCGGAAGAGGCGGCGGAAGCGCTTTTCCGGCTGGGCGACGCGCTGGAGAAGGCCGGCCGTCCACTCGAGGCCATCCCATGCTTTGAACAATTGGCCGCACGCTATTCCAATTCGGTGTACGCGGCCTATGCGCAACTGGCGGAAGGCACGCTCCGGGTCATCCATTCGAACGAGGTGGCTCGGGGGGAAACCTTGCTCAAAAACGCTGCTGTGCAGGCGTCGGATCCCCGAGTCGCGGCCGAGGCGTGGTATCAGCTTGGAATGCACTATTATCGGGCGGGGCAATATCCCGCCGGCGCGCATGCCTTCGATCAGCTGCTTACCCGGTACGGCGACGATCCCCGGAGCCACGCGGCCGGGTTGACGGCGGCATGGACCTTTCACCGGGCGGGTCAGCCGGCCGATGCCCTTCGCTTGGCCGAGAAGGCGTTGGCCCAGAAGGAGGAATCCCAGGCCGATACGTGGCTCTACCTGGCGGCGAACAGCGAGCGAGCTCTGGAAAAGCACGACGCAGCGGCTGCCCGATATGCCACCCTGCTCGAACGATATCCGACCTCTCCCCTCGCGCCCCGTGCCGCCCTGGAACGCGCGATGGCGCTCTTCGCGGCCGGACGGTATGCCGATGCGGCCGCGCAATGCCGGACGGTAGATCCCTCCGTGCCGGAGGCCGACCGACTCCTTTGGATTCAGGCCGAATGTGCGGCGCAATTGGGCGACGACGATCGCGCCGTGCAATTTTATCGGACATTGGCCGACCGCTATCCCGCGTCCGAGTGGGCCCCGGAAGCGCTCTATCGGGTGGGCGACCGGCTGCGCAAACGGGGAGATATGTCCAACGCTGCGGAGACCTTTCGGATGGTCCACGTGCGCTACCCCCAAACGGCGCTCGCCCCGAAAGCCCTCTTCGCGGCGGCGTACGCGGCCAGTCAAACCAATCGGCTCGAAGATGCCATTCGAGACTGGGGGCTGCTGGTCGAACAGTATTCCGCCCACCCGTTGGCGTCCGACGCGTTGTTTCAGAAAGCGATGACCGAAGCCCGTTTGGGAAAACATGAACAGGCGCTCGAGACGTACGGATTGTTGCTTCGTCGCTATCCCGATTCTCCGCATACGGCAGAAGCTCGGTTCTGGCGGGGCGTGTTGCAGGAGACCGCGGGGCGGCCGGAGGCGGCCGCGGCCGAGTATCAATCCGCCATCGCCGCCTCGCTCGCCGAGGAGAAGGAACCGTTGGCCCGCCTCCGCCTGGGTGTCAACCTGCTTCGCCTGCAGCGGTTTGAGGAGGCGGCAGCCCGGGTGCAGGAGGTGCTTCCGACTCCGACCGCCCGCGAGATTCCTCCGGCTCTTCTGGAGTGGTTGGCCGAATTCCGTCTTAATGCAAATCAAGGTGAGAAGGCGCTCGATGCGGCACGTCTTCTGACGGAGCCCCTTCTGGATCCTGAATGGCGCCAGACCGGGTGGGTGCTGGTCGGACGAGCCCTCGCCTTGCTGGGCGATGAGATTGGCGCGCGCAAGGCGTTTGAGAATGCGCTGGCCGAAAAGGTGGACACGCCCGCCCGGAGGAACGCCCATTTCCTATTGGCCGAACGACTGGCCGCAAACGGCGCCTGGGCCGAGGCGGAACCCCACTACCGGGAGGCCTGTGCGCTCAGTACCGATGACCACCGGCTTCACGCCCAGGCGACGGCCGGATTGGCCCGAACGCTTGAGACGCTGGGCAGGACGGAGGAGGCAGTGCCTCTTTTCTTGAAAGTGGCCTTACTCTATCGCGACGAAGCCTTGACGCCGGAGTCGCTTTACCGGGCCGCCCAAGGCTTTCGGCGAATCGGACGAGCCCACGATGCCGATCGGTTGATCGAAGAGTTGCGTCGCGACTTTCCCACCAGTCCCTGGGCGGCGAAAGCGGGGGAGGGTGAACCATGAGTGATCGCTTTGATCTCGGGGAATGGGACGGTCTGGCATGGGCCGAAGTGGCGGAAGTGGACCGCCTTCTGCAACGCCGGCGTTGGAGCGCCTGGATGGCGGCGGCGTTGGCGTCGCTCCTTCTTCACGGCTTGCTTTGGTGGCGCTTTCCCGAGCTCTTTCTCGGATCCTTTCTTCCGGAGCGGCCGCTGCGCCAATGGCCGCCGTTCCAGATCGAACGCGTCGAAGTGGAGACTCCGGATCTGGCTTCCACGGCGGGCCGATTCGGTAGCCGACCCGAGGAGTCCCCTCTGGATGTCGCCGCCGCCCTGTCGTTTCACGCGCGGGGCATGGATGAAAGCAAACTTGTCATGCCGCCCCCGCCGGCCGTTCGAATCGGAACGGCTGAGTGGTCGCCCGGGGCGGAGGGAGAGACGACCGCAGCCTCGCTTCGCGATCAGCTATTGACCCGTTCCGATTCGTGGCCCGTCATTCCCGAGGAGGGGCCGCGGTTGTCGTTGCCGGCGCCGACTCTTTCCGCGCCTCCGCCGGATCTTCTTCTCCCCCAGCCGGAATTCCCTCCGGTGGCTCTCGAAACGACGGGAGCCTTTTACAGAACCTCGCGGGAACTGACCGAAATCCTCGACCGGACTTCGCCTCCCCCGATTCCCTTCGACACATCGGCCTGGTCCCAGTTGGACCAGGTCCTTCAAGCCTTGCCGGGCAATACCACCAATCCCGCTTCGATCCTGGGCGGGATCGGCCCCCTGATTCCGGTTCAGGAGACGATAGAGGAAGCGCGGTTGGCGCCCTCCGGCCCGCCCATGACCCCCATCGAAAACCGCCTGCGGGCCGAATTGCGGGTGTGGCACGACAGGCGGGAACCGGAGTTTATTTATACGCGGGTCGAGATTCAGCGGGCCGGTCCGGAGGTGCTGCCGGTCTTGGAAAAGGATATTCTTCTCATCCAGGACACCTCCGGCAGCATTACGGAGGAACGACTCGAGTACTGCCGTCAGGGCCTTCTGCGTATCCTCGTTCAGTTGCGGAGCGGCGATCGGATCAACCTTCTTCAGTTCAAGGAGCGGCCTCAGTTCTGTTTTCCCGACTGGGCTCCTGTTGAACCGGCAACGCTCGAGAAGGCGCGCCGTTTTATATTGAGCCTGCAGTCTAAGGGGTTGACGGACATCGGGGCGTCGCTGGCAGCCCTTTCAAGTGTGACGGTTCGTCCGGACCGGCCGGCGATCGCCATTCTCGTGACCGATGGCCTGCCCACGGCGGGCGAACGGGACAGCGCCGAGATTCTGTCCCAGTTCACTCACCGCAATGCGGGTGTCCTTTCGGTGTTTGTGCTGGCGGTTCACGATCAGGCCAACATGTATCTGCTCGATCTTCTCAGCTACATGAACCGTGGCGATACGGTCGCGGCGCGCCGCGGGCGCTGGATGATTCCCGAGACGATGGAGCGGCTCCTGGTCAGCGTGAGCCGTCCGGTTTTGACCGGCATGGAACTGCGCTTCGCCGGATCGAGGGTGGAGTGTTTTCCCATCCGATCACCGAACCTCTACCTGGACCGTCCGCTGGTCTTTTATGGACGCTATCCGGTAGAGGAACAACGGGTTGTCTTCCAGGTGGCTGGCCGGTCGGGGGATCAGTTGTACGATATGGTCTTCGATCTCCCTGTCGCGACAGCCCAGAAGGGCGATGAGAGTATCCGCGACGAGTGGGCCTGGCACAAAATCTATACCCTGATCGGTCAGCATGCCATCACCCGTGATCCGACGGTGCTGGAGGCCCTTCATGAGAATGCCCGTCGATACGGGCTTTCCGTTCCCTACGCCGAGCGGTTAACGCGCCCTTCCACGCCATGATGACCGTTGTCCAGTTGACCCGACGATTTGGAGGCCGGTCTGCTATCCAGGACCTGACGTTTTCCGCCTGCGAGGGAGAGATTCTCGGCTTGGTGGGACCCAACGGATCAGGGAAAACCACGACCGCGCGGCTTCTGGCAGGCGTGCTGGAGCCGACGTCCGGCCATCTTTCCCTTTACGGCCGAAGTCCTCTTCGCGATGCGATCGAATACCGAGCGCTTATCGGCTATCTGCCCGAAACGGCGCCCGCCTGGGGCGAATTGCGGGTCCGGGAGCAATTGATGCAATGGGCAGCCATTCAGGGGATGCCTCTTCGGCGATCGCTTCTTCAGATGGAGTGGGTGCTGGGCGTGTGCGGCCTCGAACCCTGCCTCGAACGGAGAATCGAAACCTTGTCCCGGGGCTATCGCCAACGCGTCGGTCTGGCGATGGCGCTTCTGTCCAACCCTAAGGTGATGATTCTCGATGAACCGACGGCCGGGCTCGATCCTCTTCAATCGGAAACGATCCGTGAGACCATTCTCCGCCTTCGTCAGGGACGTCTGATCGTCATCGCCACGCATCGGGTCGAAGATGCCGAGGGAGTGTGCACCCGCCTTCTGGTGCTTCATCAGGGGCGTTTGGTAGCGGATGGAACGCCGGATGAGCTCCGCCGACGAACCGGAAAAACGGAAACGCTGACGGCGGAAATCCGAGGGTGCCGCGAGCTCGTACGGGAACGGTGCCGATCGCTTCTCTTTGTCGAAGCCGTGGAGGTGGGCGGGGAGGAGGAGTGGGTACGGGTCACGCTTCGCCATCGGCGCGGAACGGACATCCGTGCCGATCTCTTTCGATTGGCGGTGCGGGAGGGATGGGAGATCCGGGAACTTCGGGAGGAACGGCCTCCTTTGCCGCGGGTGATTGCGAGCCTGCTGGGAGGTTCTCCATGAGCCGTGTGAGAATGATTTGGAAGCGGGAGTTCCTGCGCGCCCTTTTTCAGCCTTCCTACGCGTTCAGCGCGGCCGTCTTTACGGCGATGACCGGGCTGAACTTCTGGAAGCAGGTCCACGATCAATCCGGCCAGGACGTGACGCTCAACCTGCTCCTGTTCGGCTCGCTCTTTTTCTGGGTGTTGGTCCTCCTCTGGGTCTCAGTCGTGACCCTCCGTACCTTCCCCGAGGAGGTTCGCAGCGGAACTCTTGAGTTGTGGCTCGCCGCACCCGTTCGGGAGTGGGAATTGGTGCTGGGGAAATTCGCGGCCGTGTGGTTGTTGATCGTCCTCGGAACGTTGCCTCTGGCGGTGTATGCCCCGCTGCTCCGCTGGGCGGAGGCACAACCGTGGCCGATTCCGTGGGTCGAGATCTGGACCGCTCTTGCCGGATTGTGGGGGATCGCCGGCTTGTTGGCGGCGGTCGGAATGGCGGTGGCCCTGGTGTTCGAAACCCCTCTTCCGGCCTTTCTGGCGGTCTTTTCGGCAGGACTCCTCCTCTTCTTCGCCGAATCGTTTGTTCCCTTCCGGTGGACCGTGACGCCTCGATGGGGCTACAGCGTCATGCTCATTCAGCAGGCCGGCGACTGGTCTCGCGGCGTTGCCGACACGCGGTCGCTTGTGGCTTTGGCGACCGGGATGGCCTTTTTCCTCTTTCTGTCGGTCCGTCTGCTTCAGTTGAAAAGGCTTCGGTAGGGCATGAATCCGAGACCAACCAGCGATTTCAACAGCGGACACGATCACGGTGTGCGCCCAGCGGGATCCGACCTCCCGCGACCGCGCTGGCAGCGGATTCGGGTTCGCCTTCTGGCGTGGGCCGATCTTGGACTGGCGATCCTGCTTCTTATTTTTGTCAACGCGATCGCCGCTCGAATGGTCCATCGCCTGACGCCGGGTCGCGGGGCCAGCACGGGCCTTTCCGAATCTTCCCGAGCCGTTCTTGGACAGCTTCAGGAGCCGCTGACGTTGACCCTCTTTGCGACGCGGGAGGCTGCCGGATACGACGAATGGGATTTCCTGCTCCGAGACTATGAGGCAGCCTCCCGGCATGTTCGGACGGCCCGCGTGGATCCCGGACGGGATCTGGAAGAGGCGCGCGCTCTGGTGCGCCGTCATCGGCTGGATAAGACGAATGTGATCACCCTCGAACTGGGTTCTCGCGGGGCCGTGGTAGACCTCGAAATCGGAGAACAGGAGGCGGGGCGAACCCCTTGGCTCGATCGGTCGGCCGTCGTGCGCCAGTGGGGTGAGCGGATGCTGACGTCGGCCATGCTCGGATTGATTCAGACTCGAATGCCGGTCGTGGCCTTTGCGGCGGGCGAGGGCGAAGGGGATCCCGATCAGTTCGGCCCGCTCGGCTATTCCCGATGGGCGCGAGAGCTTCGTCGGCAGGCGATCCATGTCGGAAAAATTGTCCTGGCCGAAGGGATCCCCGACGGCGTTGACCTTTTGGTGATCCTCGCTCCCTCCCATCCCCTCTCAGAACCGGCCAAGGCGGCTTTTCGACGCTTTTGGGACCGAGGGGGACGGATCCTTCTGTTGCTCGAACCTGAGGGGGTGGAGGGGATTGCGGAACTTCTGGCCGAACAGGGGGTGAGGTTGGTTTCCGAGGAGCAAGAACCGCCTCCGGCGAACGAGGACGAATCGGAACGCCGCGGTTGGATCGTGGCACGTCCGACGGAGCATCCCATGACGCGGGGAATTCAGGACCGGGTCTGCCTCCTGCACGGTCCCCTTGGCATTGAAGCGACGCTGAGGGAATCGACGACCAACCGATTTCGTGTCCGTCCTCTCTTGGTGGCGGAACATCGGACCGGGAGGGATCCTGTTCGAACCCTGGGCGTTGTTCTGGAAGCGTTGGACGGCATGGCCGCATCCGACACACCGACATCTCGGATGGTCGTGATCGGCGATGCCGATTGGGCGACCAATGCCCGGTGGGGAGGAGGAAGCGCCGATATTCTGTCGGCGTTGGTCAATGGGTTGCTCCAGCGTGAGGTTCTCCTGGGGGTCCCACCCCGTCTTCGCTCCGTTGTTCGAATTGGAGGCGGTCCGCGAACCTGCTGGCGTCTCTTCGGAGCGGCTGTCTGTGGACTGACCGCCGGCTGGCTTCTGTTGGCCATGGCGGTTCGTATGGTCAGGCGAGGGTAACGGATGCTGGCTGGAAGGACAACATTTCGCTTGATGGTGGCGGTTTTTGCAACGGCTTCGATCTGGTATGGATTGACATGGCCCGACCGCCGAAAACCCTTTGGGGTCTCTCCGGGATGGGAACATCTTCCGTTGCTTCCCGAACGAACGGTTTCGCTGACGCTGGAGTGGAGCGACTGGCGGGCGGTGGTGAAACGGGAAGGCGATCATCGCTGGCGAGTGATCGAGCCGGTGGATGGCCCCGCCGTGGAAGGGGTCGTGGACCAGATTCTGAACGAATGGAGCCTTCTGGAACGGCGCCATCCCCTGGCGTTCACCGAGCTAGAGATCCGGGGCCTCGATCGCGCTCGTCTGGGTCTGGAGCCGGCGTCCGTTCGTCTGGTGGCCGAAGAGTCCACCGGACAGCGAATTGCCCTGCGCCTGGGTGGCGAGTCGCCCCTGGGGGACGGCCTTTTCGCGGAACTGGAAGGCGATTCGGCCGTTTTCCTCGCGCCGACTCAACTGCTTGCGGCGGTACCGACCACGTTGAATGCGCTCGTCAACCGACGCATATGGGATGTGGAATGGACATCGGTGACACGGCTTGAGATCGAACGGCGAGGAGGCGGCTTCATGCAGCTGGCCCTGGAAAATGGTCTCTGGAGAATCCGGAAGCCCTTTTCGGATCTGGCCGATCCCGAACGGGTGCGCGCCTGGTTGCAGTCCTTATGGGCCGTGGACGCCGACGAAGTCCTCGACCCGGAGACGCAGCCGGATCCGGCCGCCTTCGGGTTGGATCCGGCCACCCGCGAGGCGACGATTTCGCTGGGAACCGCAAGCCGTCCCGAAGAGGTGCGTCTCTTTGTCGGTCGAGCAGGAGCGGCGGGAGGAGATCGGGCCTATCTGCAGTTTTCGGGGACGACGAGGATCTATGCCGTACCTTCGACTTGGTTGGAGCGGTTGAACGTCCGTGTCTCCGATTTCCGATCGCGCCGTCGAGTGCGATTCGACCCCGCCCGGCTTCGGGAGGTGGTTCTTGAGCAGGGGGAACGGCGTCTCGTCCTCCGCCGATTCGACAACGGGCTCTGGCAGATGACGGAACCGATGCAGACGGCGGCCGATCGCGAGCGGATGACGGCGTTCCTCGACGGTTTGGCCAACCTGCGCGCTTTCGATTTTCTTCAGGAACCCGGCGATTGGAGTGGCCAATCCGCCCTTCTCACCCTTTCGCTGCGACAGCAGGGGGGGGACGCAGGAGCAGAGGGGGTGGAGACCACCCGCGTGGTGCGCCTCTATGCGCCGTTGCCGGAGATGGAGGGATACCGCCTTGTGGGAGGCGATGAACCGCCGGCCCTGGTGGCGCGGCAGGACCTTGAAGCGCTGTTCGGGCCTCCGCCGTTCTGGCGGCCCCTCTGGTTCCGGGACCGCGAAATCCTGAGCGTGGCGTCCTCCCAGATTCGAAGTCTGACGATCCAGCGCAACGAGCAGGAGCAGACGGTGCGCCGTGAGGAGAACGGACGATGGGTGGGTCCTGAGGGACGAACGATCCGAGTCGAAGCGGTGGAAGAGCTGGTCGGAACGGTAGGCCTGATGCGCGCCGTGGACATCGAACCCTTCGAGGAGGCCAAAGCGGCCCAGTATGGCTTTTCCCCCCCAGTCCTCCGGCTGGAGGTCGGACTGCAGGGCGACGGCGGCATTCGCAAAATTCTGCTGATCGGCCGGGAATCGGGACCGAGCGGGCTCCGCTACGCGCGGGTGCTTGGGCAGGATGTAGTCTTTCTCCTCTCGCCAGAACTGTTCCAGTTTCTGAATCGGGATCTTCTGATGTGAACGGCTGTCCGCCTTCGCCCCCCCCTCCCCCCATCGTTTATGCGCCTCTCCCCTCGGAGAAACGCTCATGGTTCTTGTGCCTCCTGAGGGGACTGTTTCGTCTGGTCGTCATCGTGACCGTCTGGATCCTCGCCTTGCTCGCCATCGGTATTCCCGGCGAGTGGATCCCGCGGCGGTGGTATAATCCACCCGAGCAGCCGTTTGCCCCTCAGGTCGGACGGATTCGCTTCAATCCTATGCGAGGATGGACGCTTGAGGATGTCGTTCTCTATGTCCGAGGCTGGGCTGGCCCGCCCCTGGCCCGTTTTGAAAGCCTGTCCCTGGATTGGAAACCCGGTGCATGGTGGGCCCATGGATGGGGCATTGATACGATCAACGTGCGCCATGGAGCGATCGTGATTCCCGCGTCGTATGCCACGATGGTCCCTCAGGCGACACGTCCCGTGCCGATCCGCTGGGAGGGACGTATTCGGGTAGACCACCTCGACCTGTGGGGACAGACCATACGGCGGGCCGAAGGACGTCTCCGGATCAGAGACAGGGTCGTTCAATGGGATGAGATGATCGTGGAATGCGAAGGCGAAGCGGGGGAGTCGGCGACTCTCCGCGGCGCGGCGGAGGTGGATTTATCGTCGTCGGCATTTCACGGACGGTTCCAATGGCACGGAAATCCCATGGCGATCGCCCCTTTTATGGAGCTTGTTCATGCGACCCGTGCGGTGGATGTCTTTCAACGCTTTCGTTGGAGGACCTCGCAGCCCACGGGCGAAGCCGAGTTCGAAGGCAAGTTCTGGCCTTCCTGGAACGTCTGTTTTCTGACTACCGCCGAGGGCCGCGATGGAGAGTGGGATCGCTACCCGTTCGAACAGTTTTTTCTCCGTCTGCGGTACCAGGGAGTGAAGGGGGGTGATCGGGTCATCCGGTTCGATCCCCTCGTGTGGCTGACCGGCCAGGCGGCTGCGACGGCGCACGTTGAGGCCGCGCTCCCAGAGAATCGCGTGCGGGCCGATGGCTTCTTTTCCGGGGATCCGACAAGTGTTCTGGCGGCCTTTCCCGCCGTGGCGGAGGCCATAACGAATCGTGTCCGATTTGAGGGGCCGGTCCGGGTGCAGGGATCGGTTGACTGGAGCGGAAAAACGGGGAAAGGGCTGACTACCGATCTGAGTTTCGGAATGGAAAAGGTTGCCTGGCGTGGTATGGCCTTTGACCGGGTGGTGGGGCGGTGGCAAGGGGAGGGATCCTCCGGTCGAATCCCGGAATTCCAAGCCGATACCTTTGGGGGTGTCATCACGGGTAGCATGACCGTGGCCTTGGCCACCGGGGAGACAAACAACGCGGGCGGCTCCTTTACTCTTCAAGGCGTCGTTTCCGGGCTCGATCTGAGGGAGGCGGCGCAGGAGTTTCGTCCCGGTTGGGCGGCCCGGAACATGGGAGAACTTTCCGGCCGGTTCATTCTCCATGGACGACTGGTGTCGGACTGGCCGCAAACGTTGGTAGGCGAAGGGACGATTCGGATCCGCGAAGGGAAGCTGTTCCGGTTTCCACTGTTCGGATCGTTGACCGACTGGATCGCCCGCCTGATCCCAGGCCTTGATATCAAGTTGAGTCAGACCGAAGCGGAAGCCGACTGGCGAATCGCTTCGGGGTGCGTGAGAACGGACAATCTTTGGATTAACGGAGAATGGATCAGCGTGAGCGCTCGAGGTGTGTGGGGGTTCGCGGACGAGCTGGACGGGTATGCCCAGATCAAGCTTCTCAAGGCGGAATCCCTGATCGGTAAGACCATTCGAGCCTTGACCTATCCCATCAGCAAGCTGTTCGAGTTTCGCATCCGTGGAACGCTTTCAAAACCCCGCTGGTATCCGGCCAATTTCAGCGCCGACCTGTTTGAGCGGTTGAGCGGGCGGGGGGAGTCCTCCGATAGTCCCACCTCCGGTGGAGGGGAGGCCGGTTCCTCGTGAACAGGACCTTTTATCTTCACACCTATGGCTGTCAGATGAACGAGCGCGATAGCGAGATGGTGGCCGCCTGTCTGGAACAGCAGGGGTTCCGCCAGGTGGATGAGGAGAGCGAGGCGGAGGTGATCATCGTCAACACCTGCAGCGTTCGGGAGAAGGCGGAAGAGAAAGCCCTGGGCAAGCTCGGCCTTTTGGCGGCAAGCAAACGGAACCGTCCGGAACGGCGGGTGGGGGTGATGGGGTGCATGGCGCAGCGGCTGGGCACGCACCTGCTGAGGTGTGTGCCGGATTTGGATTTTGTCGTCGGCACTGGCCGGGTTCACCGTCTTCCGGAGGTGATCCGAACGGTCATGGAGGAGGGTGGTCCGGTGGTGGACGTCGGCGATCCGGGCGATGAACGGCCCCCGCAGGAACCCTTCCGCCCTTCGCCGGGGCCAACGGCATTTGTGAACATCCTCTACGGATGCAATAGGCGATGCAGCTACTGCATTGTGCCGACCGTTCGTGGCCGCCAACGGAGCCGTCCCGTCACCGCCATTCTGGCGGAGGTGGAAGGCTTGGTGCGTGCAGGTGTTCGAGAGGTGACGCTGCTCGGTCAGGACGTGATGGCGTATGGGAAGAGCGATCCACCGGGGGAATTTCCGGCGCCGTCGGCACGGGGGTTTCGCGAACCCTTTCCGCGTCTCCTCGAGGCGGTTTCGCAGATTCCCGGTCTCTGGCGCCTCCGCTTCACATCGGGCCATCCCTCCGGCTGTACGAATGAGCTGGTCCAGGCGATGGCCGAACTGGCGCCCGTGTGCGAGCATCTTCATCTACCCCTGCAATCCGCCTCCGATCGCATCCTCCGGCGCATGCGGCGGGGATACACGGTGGAGACCTATCGCCGCGCGGTGGCCCGACTCCGAGCGGCGATCCCTCATCTCGCGATCACGACCGACGTGATCGTGGGGTTTCCAGGAGAAACGGAAGAGGACTTCGAGCGAACCCGCGTTTTCATGGATGAAATTGGCTTTGCCAATGCCTTCGTCTTCAAGTATTCGGTGCGTCCCGGAACGGCGGCTGCGGAATGGGAAGAGACCGTCCCCGAGGAGGAAAAACAGCGTCGGAATCAGATCCTTCTTGCGGATCAGAATCGGCGAAGCCAGGCCCTTCACGACCGGATGGTTGGACAGGTGGTGGAGGTGGTGGCGGAGGGGCCCAGCCTTCGGAATGCAGAACGCTGGAGTGGGCGAACCCGGACCCACTCGATCGTGATCTTTTCGAATCCGGGATCGGTTCAGGTGGGGGATCGGGTCTTCGTCCGGATCGCACGGGCGATGCCCCAGACGTTATACGGTGAGGTGGTGAGTCATGAGTGAACTGGCAGGATGGACCTTGGGAACGGGCGCGGTGAGCGGGTTGGGGGGGCTCTGGTTGCTGCTGGCTCCGCGCGCGGCGAAGGGTTTTTTGGAACGTTTTCCTCGAAACGGCTGGCTGGGATGGATGCTCTCCGCGGGGGCCTATGCAGGGGCAGCGGTGGCTCTCTGGCAGGCGCCGCCGGAATGGATGGCAGGCTGGCGGGATCTGCTTTGGGTTGTGGCGCCTGTGGCCTGGATTCTGACGGCCCTGTTCCTGGATGAACTTCTTGCGCCGCGCGCGTTGGGCGGTTTATTGCTTTTGGCCGCGTCTCCCATTCTGGATGCCGCGCGATTCCATCCCTCCTCCGCGCGGCTGATCATGGTGGTTCTGGCCTATGGCGGGGTGGGGTTGGGACTTTGGTGGGTGGCCAGCCCATGGGGATTTCGTCAGACGCTACGGCCGCTTCTGGCCGAGCCCTGGCGTCTCCGTATCGCCGGGCTGCTTCTTTTCACCCTCGGGATGGCGCTTATTGGGCTCGGACGATCGGTATTTTAGAGGAGCGGAAGGTCCGGCCGTTCCCGGGCGCTCAAAATGCGACGGGGGACTTCGGAATCGTCCCACCGCACGCCAGCCCAGCGCCGGAGCCGATAAAGCACCCCGAATGGGAAGCTCGCGGCAGCGCCGCCCTGACCACCCACCAGTTCGCTTCCCCGCCGCACGTTGTCGGACATCCAGGCAGGAAGGCTGAGGTGGTACGGATTGCGGCTGACTTCGCCCACATGGAAGGTCAGCGCGGTGATCTGATCGCCCAGCAGATCGGGAGGCGTTTCCACAAGGCAATTCGGTTTTGGGATTGGCGCCCAGAACTCGGTTTCGATGAGCCATAAGGGGTAGGGGCATGCCCCCTGGCGTAGCGCATCGGCTGCGAGTTCGGCAACCCCTTGATGGGTCGTGTTGGCTTCGCCGGCATGCGGCACAAAAAGGACGGTCGGTTTTTCCTCGCGCAGAACCGCGACCAGGGTCTGAACGGCTGCCTCCCAGGCTGTGGGATTCGCCACCTTGGCGCGGGGATTGATATTTTCCAGGCCACCCTCCTTCGGGAGGCGACATCCGATGCTGAGAAAGCGGCAGGCGTTTTGAAGTTCGTTATGCCGGGGGGCCCGCCGGGCAGGGTTGCTGCCCAACGTGACGCAAACATTGGTCACGCGCCAACCGGCTTCGCGTTTCAATCGCAGGGCCCACGTACCCATGATGCACTCGTCGTCGGGATGCGGCGAAAGTAGAACCGCATGGGGCGCCGAGGGCGGGGGTGGAGGAACGACGGGGGGAAAAGGCGCTCGGCCCAGAGGGCAGCGGCGGGCCTCTTCGAGAAGGGCGATCCATCGTTCGACGAATTCGTGAAAGGTATTCATGGGCGATCCGAGGGAAGGTTGGGCAGACTGGCCGCGGCCACCGCCTGGCCGTGGCGTTTCATGCGTTCGTCAGGAAAATGAAAGGCGATCCGATCGAACAGTTCGGGGAACTCCTGCTTTAGCACCTGCCGCGCGGTTTCGAGAATACGATTGCCGCCTTCTCCCGTCATGACCCGACCCAGCACGAGAACGTTCTCTATGTGATAGAAATCGGCGTAATGCGCGATCGTGTAGCCGAAGTAGACCCCGATGGTCCGGTAAATCCGGGCCGCTCGCGGGTCGTTCTGTTTCATCAGGGCTTGGACCTCTTCAAGACGGACGGGCAAGGGGGTATCGGCGGAAACCGGAATTCCGGCCCGCTCCATCAGCCGGCCGACCGCCTGCTGGGAGAAGTAGAGGGCGCCGCATCCACGATCGCCGCTCCACTCATCCTTTGGCGCTTTTGGATTGTAATCCACGGGGGCGAAGGCCAGTTCATTGAGCCACGTGGTGATGGTGCCCCGGGCCGTCACGTACCCTGCGGCTTCGGATGATCCCATGGCGATGCCGAGGAGGCTGTTGCGATTCAGCGCCATGGAGCCGGCCAAGGCCGTCACTTCGCCATCATTGACCACTTCGAACGGGACTCCCTTCCACGCCCGCTGCATCTCGAGGAAAAGGTTTCGAACGCGCCCCTCGAAGAGAGGACGGGGCACGCCGCGGAAAAGGGAGGCGACTTTGACCCGGTTGTTGACATAGACCCCGGCCGCGCTGCCGCCGATGGCGTCAACTCGGGGAAGATGGGCTGCGCCATGCCGAAGCGTTTCCATGATGCGGTCGTAATGCCATTGCGGATCCGACTGGGGCACCGGATTCCAGGGCATCTCGTCGCTGAAGACCACTTCGCCGTCCACCACGGCCGCCACTTTGCGGTCGCTGGCTCCCAAATCAAACCCCAAACGGCATCCGCTCAGATGGCGTCCCAGAGGACGGGTCGGCTCGTGGGGCGGGGGAAGGTCGCGGCGGTCGCAACCCACCACTTCGAAAGGTTTTTCGTAAACTTGTTCACCCATGAGGGTGGCATCAAAACGACCCGTGGGGGTTTCCGAAAAATGCCGGCGAAGCGCTTCCACAAGAGCTGGCGGAGCCGAGACGTAGAGGCGAAATGCCCCCCGCGACCAGAGGAGGAATTTGACGAGGCGCTCGAGATAAAATGGGTTGGCCACCAGCGCTTCGGGATGTCGGTCGGGGAGAAGCAGGGTCTCGAAGTGAAACAGGCCGCCGTCCGCCTGTTCCAGCGCAAGCGCGGCGGGAACCGCCGCGCCGGATTCCGCGGCCAGGCGTCGGAAGCGACGATTGAAAAGGATGGGCGGGCGAAAATCGGGGTCGAGTTCCGGAACGACCCGAGGGGGGGGCAGCGTCAAGGAATCGTTCATTTTCATGTGGGTCTATTTATCGAGAACAGGCTGGGTTGTCAAGTTGGTGGGGGGATGAGAGCGTTCTATGACGGATGTCGGGCGGTGGGACCCGCATCCTTCCATCCAGGGCTGCCCAGAAAGAAGCCGGCGGCCAACACGCCACCGGACAGCAGGGGCAGAATCTGTTTGGCGAACCCCCATGTTTGGTCGCGCCACCTGCTGAGTTCTGCCCCACCCCAGATCGTGAGCCCGGCCAAACCCGCCGTACTGGCCGCGAAGGCGACCACCAGATACGCGGGAAAGGCGAACGCCCGCATCACCGCCGGAACGGCAGCGATGAGGATCCACACCAGCCGCACCTTGAAAACCTGCCGCCGGTGTTCCATACTCGTGCCATGCGAACAGGAATGATCACGAACAGAGGCACCAGCCATCCCCGGAGGTGGATATTCCCATGGATTCCCGAGGTCTGGGAACGGCGACGTCATCGCATGCGCCCTCGCGTGCAAATGCTTCTGCTGGCCCTGCTGGTGGGCCTTTTGGCGGGACTTTCGGCCGTGGTGTTTTACGTCCTTTGCGAAGCCGCCGTCCATGCGGCCTTGGACGGTTTGGCCGGCTACCGTCCGCCTTACCCGGCCGGCGAACCGCCCCTATGGCCGGCGACCGCGCAACCCTTGCGTCCGTGGCTGTTGATTCTGCTGCCGGCCGTTGGCGGCCTGATCACCGGTCGGCTTGTGTTCCTTCTGGCGCCGGAAGCCGAGGGACACGGCACCGACGCCGCCATTGCCGCCTTTCATAATCAGGAAGGGCGGGTCCGTCTGCGCGCCTCGCTGGTGAAAATGATCGCCAGCCCTGTGACCCTTGGAACAGGGGGGTCGGGCGGGCGTGAAGGTCCCATGTCGCAGATTGGCGCCGGTCTCGGTTCCTGGGTCGGCCGCTTGTTTCACTGCCGGCCCGCCGAGGTCCGGGCCCTGATGGCCGCGGGCATGGGGGCGGGGGTCGCAGCGATCTTCCGGACCCCGCTTGCCGGAGCGCTCTTTGCCGGTGAAATCCTCTATCGGTCCGCCGATATTGAAGGCTCGGTCATCGTTCCCGCGGCACTGGCCTGCACCACGGCCTATTGCCTCTTCGGCACGATGTTCGGCTGGACACCCCTCCTTGCGCTGCCGCCGGTGGGGCCCGAGGCATTAACCTTCCACGATCCCCGTCACCTGGCAGCCTATTCTCTCCTGGCCCTTGCGATGATCGTTTTGGCGGCGGTGTTCAAACAAACCTTCTCGAGGGTTACGGCACTCTTTCGGTGCTGGACCCTTCCGCCCCACCTCAAACCGGCGGTGGGTGGGCTGGCCAGCGGCGTGGTGGGGGTGTCGCTCTATTTTCTGTTGGCCAAAGATCCGCAGGTTCTGGGAGTCCTAGGCACCGGCTATGGCGCCCTCCAGTCCGCCATGACGGCCGGCGTGTCGGGATCCACCGATCTTGTGCTGGCGCGGGTGCTTTTGGCGATTGCGCTGGGCAAGATCCTCACGACCTCCTTGACCATCGGCAGCGGAGGGTCGGCTGGCGTGTTCGGCCCCTCCATGGTGATTGGGGGATGTGGTGGGGGGGCGTTGGGGCTATGGCTTCACGCTTGGCGCCCAGACGTCATGCCTCATCCCGTCAGCTGTGCCCTGGTCGGCATGGCCGGTTTTTTTGCGGCGGCGGCCAAAGCGCCGATTTCCACGCTGGCCTTTGTTATGGAGATGACGGGCAGCTTTGGACTGCTGCTACCAACGCTCTGGGTGAGCGTACTTGCCTTTCTATTCTCCGACCGCCAGTCCCTGTTTCATTCCCAAGTGGACCGCCGTGCCCATTCCGAGGTCCATTAAAGCTCAGCGATTCTGGCGGGGACATAGGCATGACCTTGAAAGGGTGACTTATTAACTTCTAACAAGCTCCTGATGCTGTGCTCGTGTTTGGCTGGGATGCTAGGACTCAGAACAAAGAAAGGTATTTCTTTGTTCGGGTCGTTCGTAACCCCAAACAAAGGAGCATGAGTCATGAGGAACGGAATGAGGGTCAGCACCGGTGTAGCGATGGCCGTGGTTCTAGCGGCCGCCAATGCCCAAGTGAAGGTAGACGAAGCGCTTCCGGTTTACAAGCCGGTCCAAGGGATATCGGGCAGCATCAAGAGCGTGGGTTCGGATACCCTAAATAATCTGATGACGCTTTGGGCCGAAGGATTCAAAAACTTTTATCCGAACGTCACCATTGAAATCGAGGGAAAAGGCTCCTCCACCGCTCCGCCGGCTCTAATCGCTGGAACCGCGACCTTCGGGCCGATGAGCCGCGAGATGAAAAAGGTGGAAATGGATGAATTCGAAGCGAAGTTCGGGTACAAACCGACGGCGCTACCAACCAGCATTGACATGCTGGCGGTGTATGTCAATAAAGACAATCCCATCAAGGGATTGACGCTGGCCCAGGTGGACGCCATCTTTTCCAAGACCCGAAAGCTCGGGCATCCCGTGGATATCACGAATTGGGGCCAACTGGGATTGGAAGGGGAGTGGAAAAATCGGCCCATTAGTCTCTATGGTCGAAATGCCGCGTCAGGAACCTATGGATACTTCAAGGAACATGCCCTTGGGAAGGGCGATTTCAAAGATTCGGTCAAAGAGCAGCCGGGAAGTTCGGCCGTCGTCCAGGGCGTCGCGTCGGACAAGGGCGGCATCGGGTACAGCGGCATCGGGTACAAGACGGCCGATGTCCGCGCCGTGCCTTTGGCCGGAGCCGATGGCAAAATGATTGAGGCGAACCCGGAAAATGCCTATACGGGTGACTATCCTCTGGCGCGGTTTCTTTATGTGTATGTGAATGCCAAGCCGGGCGTTCCCCTCGATCCTCTTCGTCGGGAGTTCATCCGGTACATTTTCAGCCGACAGGGTCAGCAGGATGTGGTCAAGGATGGATATTTTCCCATTACGGCCGACATCGCCCGGGAAACCCTGAAAAAGGTCGGCATTACCCCTGATTTTTAAAGTCCACCCTCATTGGAACGACAAACGACGGGGTGGTGCGACCCTGGAAGGTGGGTTGGCCCGTCGGGTTTTCAAGGAGAGATCCATGCCCGTCCCCGGCGCGATGATGAGACGACCAGGAAACAAGAAAACCTCCTGGTCGGTTCGCGCCGGGGACGTGCTTTCCCGGTGGGTCATTACGATTGGTGGAATCGGCACCTTGATCGCCGTTTCCACCGTTTTTCTCTATCTGTTGTGGGTTGTGGCGCCTCTCCTGAAGCCTTCCCGACTCTGGGATCCCGTTATCTTGACCGTTGAAAAGGCAGGCGCGCCGCTTCATTTGGCCATGGACGAGTATCAACGGATGGCGTGGCATTACGAGCCAAACAACCGCCTCGTTGTCGTTGACCTTCACAACGGAGCTACCCTCGCTCAACCGGTGCTGACGCCGGGAGAAACCGTGACGGCCGCCTATTTTTCGCATGTAGGGACAGAGAGTGTGTTCGGGCTGGCGGATGGCTCGATCGTTCTGGCCGATTTCGGATTCGCGACCGACTTTGCGTCGGAAGCGGATGCGCCCGAAGCAGTGCGGTCGCTGAAGGTGGGGGAACGCGGCGAGAGCGACGGCCGGATATGGACCCGTTTGCCTTCCGGACAATTGAGGTCGCAACGGTTTGTGTTTCATATGGACGCGCCAATCTCAGCGGAAACGACCAGCCGGGTCTTGCGGGTCGCACGCGTGGACAAGGCCGGAGCAACGTATGTGGCCAGTCTTCATGCCAACGGCGATGCGTATGTGTGGCGCTTGACACGCCGCCGAAATCTGCTGACGGGGAAGGAGACCGTCGTTCAGACGAGCCGGCGTGTTCCGCTTCGCCCCTACACCGTGGATCATCCGCCGGTGTTTTTGGGATTATCTGGTCTGGCCGATACGCTGATCCTGCTGTTCGAAGACGGCCTACTGGAACGGTATGATTTGCGCGACTTCGACCATCCTGTCTTCATGGACGAGACCCGGACATTGGAAAGTCCGGATCGCCGAGTGACGGCATGCCGCTTTTTGCTTGGGCGTGTGACGCTTCTCATCGGCGATTCCCATGGCCGGGTACGGGCATGGTTTCCGGTGAATGCAGACCCGCAGGGAGACGAGACGCGGAGTCGCACGCGCCTGGTGGCGGCCCAGACCCTTGAAGGCCGTCCATATGCGGTCACGGCGCTGGCCACGTCTCAGCGCATCCGCATGTTTGCTGCCGGCTACGCCGATGGGACAGTACGGCTTTTTCACGTGACCAGTGGAAAACAGTTGGGCGAGATTCACCCCGTGGACGAGAATAAAGCCGTGAGCGCGATCGTGATCAGTCCGAAAGATGATGGACTCGCCTTCATGGTCGGCAACCGTTTGGTTCGATGGCGTCTGGACGTGCGCCACCCGGAAGCGACGTTGAAATCTCTGTTTGCCCCCGTGTGGTACGAAGGAGCCTCGAGACCGGCTCATGTCTGGCAATCGTCCTCCGGGACCGATGACTTCGAGCCGAAGTTTGGGCTTGTACCCTTGATTTTCGGCACGCTCAAAGCGACGGTCTATTCCTTACTCATCGGGGTTCCCATTGCCCTCCTGGCTGCGATCTTTACGAGCGAATTCTTGTCGCCTCGGGCGCGGACCGTCATCAAGCCGCTGGTCGAGATGATGAGCAGTTTGCCCAGCGTGGTGCTGGGCTTTCTGGCGGCGTTGGTCTTTGCCCCGCTGGTGGCCGGGATTCTGCCTGCGGTTTTGGCCGCGTTTGTCTGTATCCCCGGCTTTTTTCTGCTGGGCGCGTATTTGTGGCAGTTGATTCCGTATCGGATGAGCTTGCGGTTGCAGCGTTGGCGATTGATTTTCGTGGGGCTGACCGTCCCTTTAGCCCTATGGGTGGCCTCATCGGCGGGGCCTCTCTTGGAGCGCGTCTGCTTTGCCGGAGACATCATGCGTTGGCTGGATGGACAGGTGGGTGGAGCCGCCGGGGGGTGGGCGGTCTTTCTCTACCCCCTGGCCGTCGGACTCACCGCGTGGGGGTTCAGCCTGACCGTGAGCCGATGGATCCGTCATCGGAGCCGTTCCTGGAGTCGCACACGATGTGCCGTTGTTGACGCACTGGCGTTTGTAACCGCAGCGTTGCTGACCATCCCGGTGGCGATGGCCATCGGCCATGGCCTTGCGTGGGCCGGCTTCGATCCCCGGGGTTCCATCGTCGGTACGTATGTCCAACGCAACGCGCTGGTCGTCGGATTTATGATGGGCTTTGCCATAATTCCCATTATCTATACGTTGGCAGAGGACGCGCTGACGGCGGTGCCTGACCATCTCCGTTCCGCGTCGCTGGCGGCGGGAGCGACGCCGTGGCAGACGGCCATGCGCATTGTCATTCCCACCGCCATGAGCGGGCTGTTTTCAGCGGTGATGATCGGCCTGGGGCGAGCGGTCGGCGAGACGATGATCGTCCTGATGGCCGCTGGGAATACGCCGTTGATGAGCTGGAATCCCTTCGACGGCTTTCGGACCCTTTCGGCGAATATTGCCGTGGAGCTGCCGGAGGCCGTTCGCAACAGCACCCACTACCGAACGCTTTTTCTCGCGGCGCTGGTTCTGTTTGTCATGACCTTTGTCCTCAATACCCTCGCGGAAATCGTGCGGAGCCGCTATCGCCGAAAGGCCATCGAACTATGACCGATCTCCGTCCACGCCGTACGGCCCGGAGAGCTCAGAATTCGCTTCTGGGACAGGGGGAGCCCATGGTGTGGCTGACCGGTGGGGGGCTGGTGATCGCCCTGTTGATGATCGTCGGCTTGCTGGCGCTGATTGTCGTGCAGGGCGTGACCAACCTGTGGCCGCTACCGGTGGTGCGGCTGACGCTGGACGACGGGCGGGTGGTGATGGGGGAGATCACGCGGGAGGAGTTGTACCGGCCGACGTCGGTTCAATTGGATGCCCTGTCCCCGGCATCGGCCCGCCGGGCCCGGGCGGAGATGGAGGCCAACGGCGGGATGCTTCGCCGTCAGCTGGTCCGCGTGGGAAACTTCGAGTTGACCGGCGATCATTTTCAGTGGGTGGACCATGTGAACGTCGTGCTCGAAGAACGTCCCGAATGGGCGGTGGTGTTCGAACGGGTGGCCTGGGGCCGTTTTTATGGAATTCCGAAAGCGTTTCTGGAGAACGGCCAGCCGGTCGCGGAAACGGCCGAGGAGGTTTGGCGACGGTTCACGGCCCTACACTCGACGGTTGTCGCTCGCCGCGCCCAGCGGCGCCGCCTTGAAACCCGAGCGATCGGTGCGATCAACGCACGCCTGGAAGCGGCACGGCTAGCCATGCGGGCCGCTGAAATCCGCCACGGGACGGCCTCGGCCGAGTTTGCGGCACAGAGGCGTGCGTACGAACAGACGGTCCATGAGGTGTCGAATGCCTTCGCGCAGATTTCCAGCGAAATTGCCGCTCTGAACGCGGAGAATGCCAAGGTCCAGCTGATCGTCCAGACCGGCGACGGACGAACGGCGACGCTGGCGTTGGGAGACATTGTTCGTGCCTATCCGGCGAATCGTTTGACAGGGATGGGTCAGTTGGCCGTCTATCGTTCGCGGTGGTGGGAATTCATAGCCGATGAACCGCGCGAGGCCAACAGCGAGGGCGGCGTCTTCCCGGCCCTCTTCGGGACAGCGGTTATGACGCTTCTCATGTCCTTGGCCGTCGTTCCGTTCGGGGTCATGGCGGCCTTGTATCTGCGCGAGTACGCTCGTGGCGGACCGTTGCTCAGTGCCGTTCGTATCGCCATCAACAACCTGGCGGGGGTTCCGAGCATTGTGTTCGGTGTTTTTGGTCTCGGGTTCTTCTGCTATCTGATTGGGGCGTCCATCGACGAACTGCTCTTTGCCGCGAAGCTTCCCAATCCGACCTTCGGCAAAGGAGGGCTATTATGGGCCTCGCTGACGCTGGCGCTTCTGACATTGCCCGTGGTGATCGTGGCTACGGAAGAGGCCTTGGCGGCGGTGCCCAACTCCATGCGCGAGGGATCCTATGCCTGCGGCGCGAGCCGATGGCAGACCATCAAGCGGATTGTTCTGCCGCGCGCGATGCCGGGGATCATGACGGGGATGATTCTGGCCATGGCTCGGGGCGCCGGCGAAGTCGCACCCCTGATGCTGGTCGGTGCGGTTAAACTGGCTCCGGAACTTCCGATAGACGGCTCGATTCCCTTTCTCCATCTCCACCGCTCGTTCATGCATCTGGGGTTCCATATTTACGATCTTGGCTTTCAGAGCCAAAACAGCGAAGCGGCCAAACCCATGGTCTATACCACGACGCTGTTGTTGATCGTCCTTATATTTATGCTGAATGTCATTGCCGTTCAACTGCGGACCCGCTTGCGGCGAAAGTTCGCGTCGGCGGTGTTCTGAGGAGGCCTTCATCACGATGCACTCGGTGACTCATGTTCCGGCCGGCCCACGCGGCGATACCCTTGACGAAACAACGACCAACCGGCTGGCGATCGTGGCCGCAGGTGGCCGCGTCCCTACCGAAACCCATCCCGCCATTGCGGCCGAGCCGATTGTGCTGGAAATTGATCATTTCGATCTGTATTACGGCTCCAAGCAGGCGTTGTTCGATGTGACGATGAACATCGCTCGCGGTAAGGTAACGGCGCTGATCGGGCCATCCGGGTGCGGAAAATCCACCCTTCTTCGATCGGTCAATCGGATCAACGATCTGATCAGCTCCGTCCGGATCGCAGGGGATATGCGTCTTAATGGGAGCAGCCTCTACGCTTCCGGCGTGGATGTCATTGAGTTGCGAAAGCGAATGGGAATGGTGTTTCAGAAGCCGAATCCGTTTCCCATGAGCATTTATGAAAATGTCGTCTATCCGCTTCGTATTGATGGCGAGACCAACCGGCGCGTGCTGGATGAGGTCTGCGAGCGAAGCCTGCGCGGGGCTGCGCTGTGGGAGGAGGTCAAGGATCGCCTGCAGGAGAACGCCCTGACGCTCTCGGGAGGGCAGCAGCAGAGGCTTTGCATTGCCCGGGCCATTGCCGCGGAACCGGAGGTGTTGCTCATGGATGAGCCCTGTTCAGCACTTGACCCGATCGCCACGACGAAAATCGAAAACCTGATCGCGCAGCTTCGCGGAGCGTATACCATCCTGATCGTGACGCACAACATGCAACAGGCCGCCCGTATCAGCGACTACACCGCCTTTCTCTACCTGGGACGACTCCTTGAGTACGGGCCGACCGAAACAATTTTCCAGAGGCCGCGTTTGTCGGAAACTCTGGACTATGTGACTGGACGGTTCGGATGAGGGAGACGACCAAGGGCTGAGCGACAGAGGACAAACAATCGGGGCCGGACGAGGTCATGGATAAACGTATCGAACCAGGTGTGGAAGGCGACGGACATCATGAAAGTGCATTTTCAGAACGATATTGACGCGTTGAACCGGCAGATCCGCGAGCTGGCCGATCGAGTCCTGGCGCAAGTTCGTCGGGCGGCGCATGCAGCGCTGACAGGGGATCGCGAGGCCGCCGACGCCGCGGCCAAGGGGGACAAGGAAGTGGACCGGCAGGAGGTCCGCATCGAAGAGGAGTGTTTGAAAATCATGGCGCTCCACGCCCCGGTGGCTGATGAGCTGCGTTATGTGTTTGGGGTGAGCAAGGTCAACCACGAACTGGAACGCATTGGGGATTTAGCCAAAAAGATCGGTCTTCAGGCGGGGCCTCTGGTCGTTGCGGCGATCCCATCGGCGGCCGGCGATCTGGCTCGACTGGCCGATCTGGCCGTGGCGGCCGTGGGGCGGGCGATGGAGGCCTTTCTGGCGCAAAATGCCGATGAGGCCCGCCAGGTATGGGAAAACGACGTCCCTCTTGACGCCATCCATGACCGGTTATTGGCCGCCACGGAACAGGCGCTCGAACATCCGGAGGGCCGCGTCCGACAGCTTTTGGCCCTTCGCGCCATCGTATCGAGCCTCGAACGGATTGGCGATCATGCGAGCCGTATCGCTCAGATCGTGTTGTACATGCGACACGGTTTGATTGTGCGGCATCGGGGGAGGCCTCCTCTCCGGCGGCGAGTGCTTTTCATCTGTGTCCACAACAGCGCGCGCAGCCAGATCGCGGAAGCCTGGTTGAAGCTCCTGTATGGTGACCGCTTTGAGGTGGAAAGCGCCGGCCTGGAGCCGGGGACGGTCAACCCCCTGGCGATCGAGGTCATGCGAGAAGTCGGCGTAGATATTTCGCAAAACCGCCCTCAAAGTGTCTTTGATCTTGTCAAAGCTGGGCGGCTTTACTCCTATGTTATAACGGTCTGTGACGAGGCCAATGCCGAGCGTTGTCCGATCTTCGCCGGGATCACACGGCGGGAGCACTGGTCCTTTCCCGATCCGGCCTCGTTTACGGGGACTCCGGAGGAGCGGCTTGTGCAGATGCGTGCGCTTCGTGAAGCCATCCGCATGAAGATCGAGGAGTGGGTCCGCCATCTGCCACCCGATGGGCTCGAACCCGCCTCCCCCTAGAGCTCCGACAGACGCCGGAAAAGGATAGGACGTCGTGCTGTCTCTCCAAGGGGAACTGCGTCAGTGCATTTATTTTTTTCACCCAAAACGCAGGAATCCTTTGCTCCGCTAAAGATTGGGAAGTCAAGTCTTCGGGTGTGGGAAAAGGCTTGTCTTGGGGGTGGCAAATCCTTATCCTGTCTTGTTTTCGGTCGTGGGCCGCTAGCTCAGTCGGTAGAGCACATGACTTTTAATCATGTGGTCGCGGGTTCGATTCCCGCGCGGCTCACCAATCATTTTTCGCGGGCGTGCCCCCTCATGTCCCCATCGCCTTAACCCTTTTCAGCACGCGCCAAGGTGTGTAGGCTACAGCGCCAGGAGCGAAGAAAACCATGAAAGGCCTTTGGCCGTGGCTTGGGATAGGGGTGCTGGTGCTTGCCCCGAGAACGGTCGGATGGGGCGATCCGCTCGTCCACTTCGATCTGGACGGCGGCGGCGGGTGGCTTCGAGGCCAGGAGATGTACCGAATCGGCGGCGCGGTGACCCTGGCCAACGGGCGCAGGGCCCAACTTCATTTTCCCCTTAGCGAGCTCCGGTTTCCCTACCATGGCCCGATGGGAATTCTTCGAGCGATCCTCGATGTTCCGTCCGCAGCCCGCTTGGTGGGAACCGTTCAGGGTTCTCTGACTCCGGCGAGCGGCTGCGTGGAGGATCGCGATTGGTTGAAACCCGGCTGGCCGACCGTATCGTCCGAGGCGGACAACGAAACCACGATCCTCATCGCCGAACTGCTTCTTCAGAGGCCGATCGACCGGCCTCGCCAAACCCCTTTCGATCGTCCGCCGTCCCTGACGGTTCTGTTTCTGGTCGGATATCGGTATCAGTCGTTTGATCACGAGGTGCGTCATCTCCGGCAGTGGTATCCCGCCCATCCGGAGTTGGGGGTCGAGGAGGAACGAGGACTCGTAGCGACCTACGCGACGCGGTACCATATTCCATGGCTGGGATTCGGCTTGGCATGGGATGGCCGTCATCTCGGCGACCGGTTCTCCATCCCGCTTTACGTTCATGGTTATGCCGGAGGAGCGGGAGCAGCTCTGAGCGATGAAGACCGCCACCTGCTGCGGGAGAAAATCTCGGAAAGCAAAAACGTCGGGCTCGGGCTGTTGGCCGGCGTCGAACTTCGCGCGGTTGTAATGGAGCGGTTTGTGCTTGCGGGCGGCGGCGAGTACTGGCGGGCCAAAACCACGGGGCGGCAGCGACAGTATTGGGATCACAGCGGCCGCCGCGAATGGATTGGCGAGCTGGATTCGGAAAGCGAGCAGGAACACTGGACCGTGTCTGGCCGCGTGGGGCTGCGGTTTTGAAAGGAGCGCGATGACGGCACCCATCACCCGAAACGAACGTCAGAGGCTTCAGGACCTGGCCAAACAGGTTGCCGAACGGGCGGGAACTGACGCGATGACGTCGCGGATCAGCCGCTGGTATGCGCACAATACCGGTCATTCCCACGATCCGATGATGGTGTTCGAATCCCGTTAAGGACTTACCGCGCGAATTGCCCCGCCTACCGCGCTCCACCTTCTGGGCGGACCGGCCGGGGGCCGAAGCTAGACGCTGCCAGATCGAGGATTGGATCGGCGAGTGGCTGACCGTCCGACTCGTCAACGGATCGCTGACATGGGCCCTGAGTCTTTCCCGCTACGCCATTCATCTTATGGGGGATGGGGCGCTTTTCCTGGCGATGGTCGAGACCCCGGACGCCGTCCGCCGGTTGTATGACCGGATCAGCGAGGAGTTGACCGCCTACATGGAATGGCAGGAGCGCGAAGGACTCTTGACCTTGAACAACGGCAACGACTACGCCGGCGCGGGGCGTTATGGATTTTCCCATGAACTGCCTGCCCCTGGTGGATCGGGCGCCGTGCGTCTGCGGGACCTCTGGGGAAATATGAACTCCCAGGAGACGGTCTGCGTCTCTCCGGCCATGTTCGCGGAGCTGGCCTTTCCCGCCTATGAGGCCGTTGCCCGGCGTTTTGGCCTTCTCTACTACGGTTGTTGCGAGCCCGTCCATGATCTCTGGGGCCCCTGCCTCTCACGCCTTCCCAACCTCCGGAAGCTCTCCGTTTCGCCCTGGTGCGATGAGCGTCGGATCGGTGAACAGCTCGCGGGAACGGGCATCATCTATTCTCGCAAACCAAGCCCTAATCTGCTCAGTGGCGAAACGTTCGACCCCGATGCCTTCCGCGCCCATCTGGAGGCCACCTTTGTCGCGGCCCGGGAGTGCCCGCTCGAAATCATTATCCGGGACGTCTATACGCTCCGCGGCGATCGGGCCCGGCTGCGCCAAGCGGTGGTCATTGCCCGCGAATTGGCCGATCGGTACCGGAGGTAACCTCTTCGACGGCTGGCGCGAAAGCAAAGCTCACCGGACTGGGAACGCCGCCGATCCGATGACGGGGCTCCAGTGCACCGTCGGGGGCAACGGCATAAATGGCGATTTCGTCCTGATGCTGCGAGGCGGCCAGCAGATAGCGGCCGTCCGGGCTGAGAATCATCCCTCTGGGCCATGCGACGGTGGCAATCCGATGACGGATCTCCAGACGGCCGTCGCACGCGGCGTGGCAAACGACAATTTCATCGGCGCCGCGGGTGGAGACAAAGAGCGTGGAGCCGTTGGGGTGAAGCCGGATTTCCGCAGGATAGCAGTCGCCAGTGTACGCCTCGGGACGGACCGACCACCGGCCGATCAGGGCGAGGGAATCGTCCTCCTGCCGGAAGGCCAGAACGGATCCATCGAGTTCGCCGGTGACCCAGAGCCAGCGGCTGTCGAAGGAAAAAACGAGGTGCCTGGGACCTGAGCCGGCGGGGCAGGGGATCCGTTGTTCGAACGCAAGGCGATCGGCTTCGATTCGAAAGACGAACAGCGCATCCTGGCCGAGGTCGGTCGCCACGAGCCAGCGCCTATCGGGCGAAGCGGCGGCTGCATGAAAATGGGAGGCTTCCTGACGTGAAGGAACCGGCCCTCGGCCAGGGTATCGAAAGATCGTTTCGAGCCGAGGGCAGCCGTGGGCATCGAGACGAAAGAGATAAAGTTCTCCGCTTTTGTAATGGGCCGCGGCCAAACGGCGGCCGCCATCGAAGATCACCACATGACAGGGTGATCCCGTCCCGCAGGGATGTTCCGCCACCCGTTCCAGCGAGCCGTCTTTCGGCTGGATCCGAAAGAGGACGATACGCCCTTCGTTGGGTGGGGTGCGGGCTGGTCCGGCCTCACCCGTTGTGTACAGACGGTCGTTCCAGACCGCCTGATAGGTGGGATTGACGAGCGTATGGGGAGAAAGAAGCGGACGAGGCGGGTCGATACGGCCAGATTCAGGATCGAAGTGGGATCCGTAGAGTCCCTGAGATCCCCGGACGGAATAGGTTCCGATGAAAAGGGGAATCGTCATGATGGAGAAGCGGCCAGCACCGATTCCACGAACTCGGCGTCGCGCTGCGCATTCGTCAGCACATGGGCGAGTGTGAAGGGTTCATCCTCCTGAAGGCATCCCTTTACGAATTCGAGGGTCATGGTGGCGCCGGGATTATCGCGAAAAATGGCCGGAAGCAGATGGCGGTACGGGATTGAGTTGGCGGGTTGAAGGCGGCCCGAGCCGTTTCGCGCATCCACATAGGCACGCGCGTATGCGTGGCGTCGGGCTGTTGAATTTCCATCCAGAAGGAATCCTCGCTGGAGCGATCTCTGCCGAGCATATTGAGAGGACTGACGAGGATTTGGGCGCCGGCCTGCGGCGTGGCGCCGTTCAGGTCGGAATCCAACCGCCGGCGTTCGTGAATGAGTGGTTGGAGGCTGCGAAAGACCTCCCGGGGGCGGCGATCGCGTTCGAGGATGGCGGAATGACGCCATTCGCAGCCGGTTCGGAACCGACGCCAATGGAACCAGAAAAGCGTCCGGGCACCGTTGGCGAGGCATTCCATGGCCCACAGCCGCTGCCATTCGGGGAGGAGTCCACCGGCGGTGGAACGGCTGGAGCCGATCTGGTGTTCAAGCACGCAGAGGGGACATTCCGGGGCCAAGCTTCGCAGCAGGGCGAGATAAAGGGCGGAGCGGAGGGCGCGTTGCCGGGCGTAGAGGCGTTCGAGAACGGGCCAGGTTGCCCTGGCGACGACGAAATGGCAAGGGGAGCGCATGGCAAGGGCGTGTTCGCGGAAGGCGGGATGGAAAAGGGAGGCGTGGCGGCGTCCTCCGAACAAACGTTTCGAGCCGTCGGGATGGACGGGGGCAAGGTCAGGGTAGCGTTCCCACAGCCAGACAGGGGGGCAGGCGGTTGGGGTGCAGAGGACGGCGCCGAGCCCGTGCCTGGCGAGCGTTTCCAACACGCGTTCCAGCCAGTCGAGGGTCAGGGTTCCGTCGGCGCGTTGCATTCGGCTCCACGCGAACTCGCCGATTCGAGCGGCATCGAGCCCCAGATCGCGCATGAGGGCGGCGTCCCTGGCCCATTCTCGTTCCGGCTCCTGTTCGGGATACCACGCCGCGCCAAGAAGGAGACGGTCCGTCACGCTCATGGGGAGGAATTGTGGCAAAATCCCCTCCCGAAAACGAGTAGAAATGAGGGCTTCCCTGCGACAGGCCGATTCGTGGAACCGGGGGGAACCTGAGAATCTCACGCTCTCGAATTGTTACGCTTATGAGGACCGGCGGAGCGGCGAGGTGGTCGTTCATCTGACTCGTTATATTCCAAGACCATGGCACGGACGCGCCATGGAGTATCGTCTGGCGCTGCCTTGAAGAGGCCATTCTTGTTCGACTCGCATGGGGAAGAGCCCTCAGGGGCGGCGCAAAAGGGGGAGGGTGGCAAAAAAGAGGAGCGCCACGACGGCCAGGCTGATCCAGAGCCCTCGCACGGATCGGGCCCGTGCCTGAAGGGTCGCGGGCCGGGCCAGCGGAAGGATATAGACGGTATCATTGAAGGAGCCATGGACCAGGACCGTGTGAGGGCCGGCGTCCACCACCACCGGACTGCCCCAGCGGTTTTCCCCCTTGTTGAGCTTGTCCCAGATCGGACGACCGGTGTAGTAGGAGGTGACAATCCACCCCGTCCGCGCGTCCAGCAGGTGGAGATGATTGTCGAGACCCGCCACCAGCAGATGGGGTTGGCCTTCCAGATAAAAAAACGCCGGCGCGGAGTAGATTTCGCCGCCGAGGGCGCGGCGCCAGAGAAGATGGCCATCGGCCGCTCGAAGGGCATAGACCCGGTAATCGTGCGAGCCGGCGAAAACGACCGGCGTGCCATCAAGAAGCCCAATGCAGGCCGAGTTGTCGAACCAATTACCCGCCATGCGTTTCCAGAGTTCCCGTCCATCGCTTGCGTCAAGCGCAATGAGATTTCCAAACTTCGACCCCAGAACAAGAATGCGCAGTCCTCCTTCGCTCCATACCGCCGGCGCGCCCATGACCTCATGCGGCATCTGATAGCGCCATCGCAAACGGGGCACCTCGGATTCGAGGGAGAAGCATTGAAGAAGTCCTTTTCGGGCCGCGATGGCCAGGCAGGGCGTGCCGTCCACGTAAAAGCCGATCGGCTCGCTGACGTATCCCTGGCTGACCTCCATTCGGGCGCGCAGGGCGCCATTGGCGGGATCGAGCACATACAACCAGCCCCGCTGCTCGTTCCGGGCCAGCGAGCGATCGAAGACAAACCCGGCCACATAGAGGCGTCCCTCCATCAGCAGAGGCGCCGTCATTTCGGCCTCGCCAAGGGTTGGTCGGGACGGTTCCAGTTCGCGGGTCCAGAGGGTGATTCCGGTGGCCGCATCGAGGGCATAGAGAGTCCGATCGTTCGAGGCGAGAAACACCACCGGCCGTCCGGCCAGGAGCCCGACCACGGGCGGCGCGCCAATGTCGGCGTTGGTCATCCGGCGCCAGAGGACACGGCTGTTGACGAGATCCAGGGCATGTAGGGTCTGGTCGTACCCGCCGATAAAAGCGACTGGGCGACCCTCCACCATGGCCAGCGCCGGGGAGGCCCAGACCGTTTGCCCTGGGCGGTACCGGCGTTTGGATTTCCATTGGTAATGCCATTCGGGGATCGTGACGGGCGAGGACCAGACGAGGGCGGCGTCCCCGGCCGGTGACCGGCGGGCCACCGGCCAGTCGCCGGACGCCCGCCCCGCAGAAACGCCGACAGTCAGCCCGATGCACACGATGAGCCGAATCAACCGCATGGCCGGTTCCAGTCGTCTTTTACCGTCAGTGCGCCCTGCGGGCAACGGTCCACACACTTCAGGCAGAAATGGCACTCGTCGGGCTCGATTCGGCCGTTGTGGACCGCCTCGACTCCGCATACGCGGTCGCACGCTCCACAGGAGAGGCATCGGGAGGGATCGTGGACGATCGTGCGGACGCTGCACCGGCCGGCCCAAGCAATCGCGGCGCGCCACGGGCAGAGGTAGCGGCACCAGACGTGCGGAATCAGGAGCGCGGCCATGATGACCATCACGGTCGAAAGCAGAGAGGCGGGGTCGTACACCTTGGCAAAGCCGAGATGGACCGGGGACGTGACCCGAAGACTGAGAAAGGAGGCGGCGGTGACAAGTCCGAACGAAATCCACCGAAGACGCCGGAGGGGCCGATCCCAGCGGGTCATGTTGAGGGTGGCCAGAATGGTGATGAGAACCAGGATTTCGGACCAGTAGATGGAGGCATCTTCGATGAAGAAGAGACGGGTGACGCTGAGGCGGATCATCCAGAGCACAAAAACGGCCGCGATGGCCAGGGCGCCGACCAGGGCCCATCGGGAGAAAGGCCATCCCTGTGCTTTTCGACGACCGTTCCAGGGGCGCGTCAAGGCGCCGATCCACTCCTGGAGAGCGCCGGTGGGACATATCCACCCGCAGAAGGCGGGCCCGAAGAGCATGGAGGTGGTGAGAATGACGGCGGGGACCGAGCAGTAGTAGAGGGCGACGATATTCTCGCGGCCGATTTCCGAGAGACCTCGGTGAAAATTCCGGATCATGCCAAAGACCCCCAGGCAGGTGAAGACGACAAAAATAAAGACCACCACCCCCAGGACTTGGTTGAAGGTCCTCCACCGCTGGCGATGGCGTTGGGGAACAAGAATGGGCAGGATCGCGAGAAGTCCGAGCGCCAGAATGGTCAGGAGTTCCACATAGCTGCCTTCCATTCCCAGAAGGGCCCGTTCGACGATCTTGATGTTCCCGGTGGCGTCGGAAAGCCACGTTTCGAAACGATCGAGTATGGCGCCGATGGCATCGGTCATTGGGTATCCTCGTCGTTCAACAGCCAGAGATCCTCCGGACGCCAATGCACTCTCGCGGTGTGGCCAGGGGAAACGGAGGGGGAAAGGGGACCACCGACGTGGGCGATCCAACGGCGTCCGGGCGTGGGCGACAGGACGATCTCCCAAAAGGCGCCACGGTCGCGGCAGGTCTGAACGGTGGCGGGCACGCCTGCGGTAGAATCGGGCGGCAACAGGCGGAGATGTTCCGGGCGAAGCAGTGCCCAACGGCCCGATGGCCCACCGACTTCCGGCGCTGGGACAACGTTGTCCAGGCCAAGGAACTGGGCGACGGCGCGAGAGATCGGGCGGCGGAAAACCGTTTGCGCGGGACCCATTTGGAGAAGTCGTCCGTTGATCAGAATGCCGCAGAGGGAGTCGAGGGTCCAGGCTTCCTCGCGGTCGTGGGTGACGTGGATGGCCGTGGTGCCGAGCTCGTCGTGAATCATGCCGAGACATTCGTGCAACTCCCGGCGTGAGTTGGGATCGAGCATCCCGAGCGGTTCATCGAGGAGCAGGAGGCGCGGTTCGATGACCAGGGCGCGCGCCAGGGCCAGGCGGCGACCCTCTCCGCCGGAGAGCACCGAGGCCCGGTGGTTGGCGCGATGGGCAAGCCGGAACCGGTCAAGGAAACGCCGGATGCGATCGTTCCGTTCCGCGCGAGAGAGGCGCATAAACCGAAGACCGAATGCGATGTTCTCCGCCACCGTCAGGTGGGGGAAGAGGTCGTTGGCCTGGGCGACGTAGGCCAGTCGTCGTTGCTCGGGAGGAAGATGGCCGATGGGTCGGCCATCCACCCGGATGGCGTCAGGCCGGCAGGGCCACACGCCGGCGAGATAGCGGAGGAGGGTCGTCTTTCCGGATCCCGACGGACCCAGCAAGACGAGCCACGCCCTTGGGGGGAGATCGAAGGAGATGGGACCCAAGACAAAATCCCCAAGCCGGGACTCGAGTTGGGCGATCTGGAGTCGAGGAAGGCTCATGCCGAAGGATGACGATGCGCGTGAAGCGTGGGAATGCGGCGGGCGGTGTACTGGAGGAGAAAGAAGAGGGCGAGGGAGGCGATCAGGAGGGTGGCCACGAAGGGTGTCGTCTCGGCCAGTCCTTGTCGTTCGAAGCGGTAGAAAATGGCGATGGGGGCCACCGGCGGATCCGCGGTCATGAAATAGACCGCCCCGAACTCGCCGGCGGCTCGCGCCCATCCAAGAATGGCCGCCAAGAATAGTCCGCGGGAAGCCAGTGGCAGGACCAGGTGACGGAAGGCGCCCCACGCATTGGCCCCCAGATGGCGGGCGGCCAGTTCCAGATCGGGAGGGACTGCTTCGAATGCGGCCAGAGCAGGTTTGACGAGGAAGGGGAAGGCTGTGAAGAACTGAGCCAGAACGATACCGGCGAGGTGGCCATCCATGGCGAATCCCAACCGGCTGGCCAGCCAGGAGCCCAGCGGCTGATTTCGTCCGAAGGTGGAGAGGAGAGCGATCCCGGCGGCCGATTGGGGGATGATAATCGGAATATCCATCAGGGCGAGCACCAGCGTCTTGCCGCGAAAATCCAAGCGGCTCAACGCATAGGCCAGGGGGATCCCGACGGCGGCCAGCAGGAGGGTGGCGATCGAGGCCGTGGCCACGGTGAGAAGAATCGCCCGTCGTGTTTCCTCCCGCTCCAACTCGGCGGCCATCGTGGCGGTGGACTGGCTGAGGAGAAGCGCCAACACGGGAAGGAGCACGATTCCCAGGGCTAGGAGTCCGATAACCAAACCGATTCGGGCGGGCGGGTTGGTGGGATGAATCCGTGCGGAGAACAGGGCTCGGAGGAGAATCGCCATCAGGAGGAACGTTTCCCAGGCGTAGGGTTGAAAGATGGTAAAGGCCAGCACCAGCGCCCAGAACCAGGCGAGAAGACGAAAATCCCGGCCGGTGGCGCAGAGGCCCATCAAGGCCAGGAGAAAGAGCGGTTCTGCATGGCTCAGACGGATGATGAAAATAACAAAGAGGGCAAAATAGCTTAGGGTGAAAACGATTCCGTAGCGCAGCGGGCGCTCCTCGAAGATCTTCCAGGCGACATAGACGGTCAGAAGGCTCACGAATAGCAAGGCGCCGCTGGTCAGGGAGTCCGGCGCCAGGCGATGGCCGACAAGGCCATGGGCGGCGTTGAGTAGGAGAACAGCGCTGCCCATGAGGAGCGGGACGCGGCCCTTGGCGATGAGAAGCGCAAGGATGCCATTGGTGACCAGGAGACCGAGATTGAACAGTTCCCAGGGATTCAGCCACCCCGCCCGCCCCAATACGACATGACCGAGGGCGTGGACGGCGGTGAAGGCGAGAGGCCACCCGCGGAGGGACGCAGGCTTCATGGCTCCCCTCCATACGCGGCCACGTCCGCGAAGCGGGCATAGTCGGCGCGTGATCCAAAAAAGTGAGGGGGCCGCGTACGGAAACCGCGGTCGTTCCACACCTGACGTTCGAGCCGGATCAACCAGCGGAGCAGCGCCTCTGCCGCTTGCGGCTGGGCGGCATCCGTTGGAATGGACGCGGCAAAGCGAATCGAGGGGGCGCCGTCGGAACTGTCCTTCGAAAAAGAGAGGTCTGGGTCCAGAGCGATGAAGCGAATTTCATGCATATAGGCGGCCGACCGAAAGAGAAAGGCGTAATCCAGGTCGCCGGTCTTCAGGCGGGCGGCCAACGTGCTGATGTCGTCGGCCACGAGAGACGTTTTTTGTCGCAGTTCCGCGCTCAATCCGGGATAACCGCGCCGTTCCATCCGTTCCCATATCCGGAGCGTGTACCATCCAGCGGGGCTGATTTTCTCGTCCGCTCGGCCGAGTCGGATGCCGGGGGCTCGGAGGGCCGCCACCCAGTCTCGCTCGGCCCAATCGGGGTGGGGCGCTCGCACGCCGACGGCGAGGACCATTTCATCGGCGAGCCATACGAGATACCAAGGGAAACGTCCTTGGCCGAGCGAGTGGAAAAAGGCGGGGTCGGCCGAAAGCAAAAGGTCGCAGCGGCGGCCGAGTTCGACATGGCGGCGGATGAGGTGGCCGCTGCTACCTGTTTCCGCTCGAATGGTGAGGGAAAGCTCGCGGGCCGCGGAGGGATAGAGATCCCGAACGACGGGTTCGAAGACCGCGGCGTGGTAGACGATGACGGTGGTCTTAGGGCGTTGCGGAGAACAGCCGCTGAAAAGAAAAACGGCGGTGATGGCGAATCGAAGAAAGTGTCGGATCGTCATGACCGGGGTGAGCCCAGGGAAAGGGGTTGGAACGCGGCCAGCGCGGCGCCGAGAGCGACGACCGTCTGGGGCGATTCTGGGACCCATAGGCGGATCCCCAGGTTTTCTTCGAGCGTGGCGAGCAGGGCGCGGTTGAGCGCGCCGCCGCCGACGAAGGCGAGGACCTCCCGCGCGCCGATGCGTCGGACCATCGCGGCGATGCGGTCGGCGATCGCTTGGTGGGCGGCGGCGGCGATATCGGTCTTCGGGACGTTGCGGGCGAGCAGGGAGACGACTTCGCTTTCGGCGAACACGGCGCATGTGGCATTCATGTGTATGGCGGCGGTGGAGGCGAGAGCGGCCTCGATGAATTCCGCCATCGAGCAATCCAGTTTTCGGGCCAGCATTTCCAGGAAACGGCCGGTTCCAGCGGCGCACTTGTCGTTCATCGCGAAATCCTGCACCTGCCCATCGTCGGCCAGGGCGATGACTTTGGTGTCCTGACCGCCCAGATCGAGGACGGTGCGGATGGGTCCATGAGGCGACCCGAGAAAGCGGGCGCCCAGCGCGGAGGCGCGGATCTCGGTGATGATGAGGTCGCCGAAGCCGGCCAAACGTCGGCCATAGCCGGTGACGGCTACCGCCTTGATGGTCTCCTCGTCCAGTCCCGCTTGTGTGCAGGCCAGCGAAAGGACGTCGCGGGCGCTTTCGGAGGGCAGGATGGCGTTCGGAATGACCGCGCGGGCCAGGATCCGTTCCCCGTCAAAAAGGACGGCTTTGCTGGTGGTCGAACCGATGTCGAGTCCGGCGGCGATCATACGAGGGTCTCCAGGAAGGCCTCGACCCGGACGCGGAGCTGTTCGGTGTCTTCGAGGCTGTAATCGGTTCGGAGCGTGAGAAGGGGAATTCCACGGGCCTTCAAAAGCTGCTCCAGGCGGCCGGTTTCCAAGTCGAAGGGTTGGCAGAGGCGCAATGCATAATGGACCACGCCTCGCGCGTGCGTTCGTTCGACGAGATCAAGAACGCGGTTGAAGCGATTGGTCGCGTCGGTGAAACAGGGGCAGAGGGAGCCGAAGACCGATCGGGCGGCCAGGGCGCGCAGGAGGGCGTTCATGCTCGACTCGTCCGTCCGAGCGGGATCGGCGCAGGTCTGCAGCCCGGTACAGAGGGTATCGGATACGACGTCGGCACCGCATTCTTCGAGAACCTGGATGGGTTTGAAGTTGGGCCAGACGATAGGGGCACCGGTCAGAACGAGGCGGGGGCGGAGACGGTGCCGGGAGGCACGGAACGCTTCCGCGTGGCGGATGGTCATTTCGGCTTCCGGAATCCATGTCTCGATTGGTTCGGGCGAGAACAGGGAGGATTGCACCAGAAGGAATGCATCCTGAAGGCTCATGGCTCCGGGTTGTGCGAGACGCGCCTCGTGAAGGCGGCGGATGAGGGCCGCCCGCTGATTGCCCAGCGCGAGGGCGGCCTGGAGGGCCTGTCGGCGGATCCGGCGGTGCGTAATCGAGGCGATGAAATCAGCCAGGCGTTCGAATTCCGAGACCACCCATGTGGAATAGCGGGCGGAATCGAGCGTGGGCGGCAGCGGGAGGGGAAAGACGGGTTTGTAATCGGCCAGCCATTCGGCGAGTTTTTTCTTGGCGTCGCACGAGGCGGGAACGATCCAGGCGTCGCAGGAGTTCGGAAGAGCGGCGGGCGAGGCGACTTGGCCAAGGGTGGCCTTGACCAGCGGGCAGATATCCCCTGTCACGAGTTCTTCGCCGGCCATGACGGCGGCGCTGTTGCCGCAGTCGAACCGGACCGCTTCGCCGCCGGCGGCCCACACCAGCTCGGGCGGTGCGAACTGGCAGAGGAGGCCGATGCGTGGCGCTCGTTTAGGGGCGGTGGGGGCCGATATCAGGCGCTGCTCGAAGAAACCGATGGTGGGGGGCCGCGCGGGGAGCTCTTGGAGGCGGCGCTGCTGTTCCGCGATCACCGCCTGCTGTTTCCGCAGCAGTGCGGGGCGGTCCGTCCAACGCGGGGGAAGGCGATAGGGGGATTCGGGCCGGGTCATGGCCAGTGGCTCCGGAGGATGGGGCGGCCGGCGAATTCCGCTCGGAGACAATCCGGCTGCGGGCACCATTCTACGCATTTCAGGCAGTAGTGGCAGCTCCAGTGCGCGACCTCAGACCGTTTCATTTCGGCGGCGACGGTGGGGATATCGACTGGGCAAACGTCGCGGCAGAGGCCGCAGCGGTTGCAACGGACGGGGCGTTTTCGAAGGGCGAGGAGACCGCCGTTGTTGAAAGGGCCCCCCAGCAGACCCATGGGACAGAAGCGGCAGAACAGGCGTCGGGAGAGGGCGAAGGCGGCGACGAAAAAGATTAGAAGCGCAAGGGCCGCCACCCCGAAGAAACCACCCAGCCATTCGCGGCCCGGCAAGGGCGGATAGGCTGTGGGCCCGCGTGCGGCTACGGGGCAGATTTGTTGGGCGGGGCAGATTTTGCAGAAGGGGTAAAGGGGGATTTTGCATCCCAGAAAACGGCCCTGAGCATCGAGCCGCGGAACGGCCGCGGCCATGAGGAGGCCGAAGGAACCGAGCGAGAGGCCAGACCAGAAAGCGGCGCGTTGGGCGGTCGGGGAGGTTTTCACGTGAGGCAGGTGTAGGCGGCGGCGAAGGGCGTCGAGAACATCTCCGAGCGTGGCGAGCGGGCACACCCAGCCGCACCACCAGCGTCCGGCCAGGAAGAGGGCGATTGAGAGGGAGGTCAAGGCGCCAAGAGCGACCGCCAGAAGCGCGCGCTCGCTGAGGGCGCCCGACGAGATGGCCCGGGTGTCGAGCTGGGCGAGGCGCTGAAGGAGCTCCATTCCGCAGCCTTGGACGTAGCCCCCGTCGGCGCTGAATCGGCAGGGTGCGGCGGGCAGATAGACGAGACGTTCGGGATCGTAAAGGACGGGCGTGGTTTCGGAAAAGGCGATCAGGTCATTTCTGGGGCTGGCGCGTCGGGCCATGGCCCGCTCGAAATCGGCCGGCGAGGTCCGAAAGAGAAAGCCGCCCCAGAGCAGCAGAACAAGGGCGGTCAGTCGGACCGATACGCGCCATGTTCGCAAAGGGAGAACGGGATGAATCAGGACGAGGAACGCGACCAAACCGAGGGCGAGTGGAACAGGGGCGGAGGGAAATCCGACGAAGCCGCTTCCGGGGGGCTGGAGCAGGAGTTGATGGCGGATGTGGAGTACAAGGCCGGCGAGGAGGCTGGCGGGCCACAGGAGGAAGAGGGGATAGAGGCGATGGCCATGGAGGAGAAGGGCAGGGAGTACCAGGAGAAAAAAGGCGGGAACGAGAGGGTGTTCGAGGCGATAGAGCCAAAGGGACCACCCGGGATGCCGCTGGGCGACCCAGTGAATCGCCGCGGCGACCAGGAAGACGGCGCCGGGTAGAAGGCGCCGGAGGGCCGCTGACCGTGAGCCGGCGACCCCTTGTAAGGCGAGGGCCGTCGCCAGCGCAACCAGCAGGGACTGGAGCGGCCGGATCCAAACGCCGGCGGCCTGAAGGAGGGTGTTCAGGGGGTCCATAGTTTTTTCACCGCAAGGAGCCCGAAAACGACGGCCATCGGGAGCAGATACCACCAGAAGTAAATGTCGGCCCGGCTGTCGGCGATAATCGCGATGGTCGCCAACTGTGTTTCCTCCTGGATCGGGGCCTCCATGGGCTCGGGGCGGAAGCGACGAAGACGATTCACGGCGTCCGGAGGGAAGGAGAGACGGGGGACCTCGCGATTGGATCGGACCACTCCTGGTCCCCACTCGATTCGTGGCGGGCCGGCTTCAAGAGAGGCCGGGTCGAGTTCGAAGGCCAGGGTCACACCGACGATTTTGCCGAATTCCCGGGTCAGAGTCGTGGTTTCGATGATCAGAGGACATGGGCGGCCAAGGCCATCGCTCACGCCCATCTCGGCGAGTGAGGAGAGGGCGAGATCGGGGGAGTCGAACCGACCGAAGACCATCAGGGTATCGGGGCTTTCCGGCTGTACGGCCGGCGTGGGGGACAGGGGGACGTCGTCCGACGCCTGCGGGGGGATGGAATCCAGTTGCAACACGCGGATGGAAGGCGCTGGTGGGGAGGTCTGATCGGCGAGAGGAGCGGGGGACAGAAGAAAAGAAGGCAGGGCGATGAGGGTTGCGATGGGAAGGAGAGGAACGGCCAGACGCATTGGATATCAGTCCGGAAGGAGGATGCGGGCGAAGACTAAGGGGTTCTGGCAGGAGGCCCCGTTACCCAACCAGTAGGAGAGTCGTTGGTCCCGTTGTCGGATGATGTTGAGAAGGAATGCCTGCTGGATTCCGAGGGGTTGAAGAGGAATGGAAAGTTCAATCCCCTCTGGGCCTTTTTCCGCTCGGGCGCCGGGCGGCGCCTTTTCTATTGTACCGGTGGAAAGATGGACGCGTATGGCCGTGGGGGGCGTTTCCATATCGGGCGCGATGAGCAGTTCCATGGTATCGTTTTCTCCGACGGCGGGGGCTGCGATCATGGCATAGAGCGTATCTGCCTGAGCGGCCAAACGGACACGGGTCCCGCAATCGGAGGGCTGAACCTCCATGTAGCGGCGGCCTTTCGTGTCCTGCGAAAAACCGGGGCACAGCCAGGCGTCGGCCCACTCCTCTCGTTGGATCTGGCCATCCACCTGGAGTGCGCGGGACCGGGGTGGGAGGGAGATGGTGTTCAGGGCTCGATCCAGTTCGACGGTTTTGAATTCCATTCGCGGTTGTTTGCCGTTGAAGAGGCGGAGGGCGATTTGATAGCGGCCGTCTGGAACGCCGGCTTTTCGTTTCAAGGTGACAGTGAAATACTCCTTTTTACCGCCCTGTCGAATGGTGTTGAGTTGGGGAAACGTTCGCCATTCGGGAGATGGGGTGACGATGCTGTCGAAGTCGGGACTGATGACTTCGAGTCGGATGTCGGCGATGCCGCGGTCCATGGTGTTGAGCAGATAGACGCGGAAGGAGGCCTCCTGGTGAATGCGAAGCTGGCCGTCGCGGATATCCACCTTGACGGCCAAGTTATCGCGGGCCTGCTCGAATACGTCGTTGCAAAGATGGGCGCGAAGGAGGCCTGAGGAACATAGGAGAAGAGTGATCGTGAGGAGGCGTTTCATTGGGGTCCTGGGTTACTCGTAAAAGACATCGCCCTGCTCGTTGAGCCGAACGTGATACCGTCGCAGGAGATCGGGGCCCGGTTCGAAGACGTCTCCGATCGCGGTGAGGAGCGCGTGAAGCCGGCGGTGGAGATCCGCAATCAGGTCACGGGGGACTTCCGCGACGAGATTGCGGAGCTGAAACGGGTCGCGTTGGATATCGAACAGAAGCCAGGGGCCGTCGGGGCGTTCCACGTAGACGGTCTGAGCGGTGCGCAGACCGCGGTATTCGAGCGCGTCGGGGCTTCGGTGGAGTTCATGGAAAGGGCAGTAACAGGAGAGAGGGGCGGGGGTATCGGGTTCATCTGGGGCTTCGCCCCGTAGGAGTGGGGCCCAATTTCGGCCCTGGCACTGGGGAGGGATAGGCCGCCGAAGAAGGCCGAGAATGGTGGGCATGAGATCCGGCGCATCGATCGGACACAAGAACGTTCGAGGGGTGGTGCCGAGGCCTGCCGGCCAGCGGAGCAGGAAGGGGACTCGGATGGACTCTTCGAACGGCCATTGCTTTCGGAAGCGTCCCTGCGCGCCGTGCATGTCGCCGTGATCGGAGGTGAAGATGACAACGGTTCGGTCGGCAATGCCCTGCGCGTCGAGGGCATCGAGAAGACGGCCGAAACAGGCATCGAGAGCCGCACCGTGCGCATAATAGCCGGCCAGGTCGGTCCGGGCGGTTTCCGCGCTCCCGGGGGGGACGTTGGGCGCTAACCGGAGCGTGTCGGTGGGGAAGAGGGACCGGAACGGTTCGGGTGCCGTGTCATAGGGGTTATGGGGCGGTCCCCATGAGAGGAATAGGGCGAAAGGGTGCCGGCCATGGGCGCGCGCTTCGATTTCCGTGCAGGCGAGATCGGTCTGAGCTTGCGCGTCGTAGCCCTTCCAGAGAAGGGGTTCCGGGGTATCAGCGAAGAAGAAGGAGTGTTGATAGTCGTGGGTGCATTCGTAACCTCGCCAAAAGCGGAATCCGAGCCGGTGTTCGGGAAGGACGAACCGACGACGGCCGCCGCTGTGCAGATGCCACTTGCCGATCCACAGCGTGTCGTATCCGGCAGCGTTGAGGAGATCGGCCAACGACCCCCCTGGCACATGCCGAAGAGGCTGATCGTTGACGATGATGCCGTGCGCCAGAGGGTATCGGCCAGAGAGAAGCGAAGCCCGGTAGGGACTGCAAACGGGGCAATCGCTGACGGCGTTGGGAAAATGGATGGGCTGAGCGGCGAAAGCATCGGTGTGGGGTGTCCGGGCGTTTGGATCGCCGGCAAAGCCGAAGGCCTGGCCCCTCCACTGATCTGAAAACACGAAGACTATATGCGGCCGTGGGGAGCGCGAATTCATCGTCATTATTATCGCCGATTCAGGCTCTTCGTTTCAACACCGATTTCCGATCGAGCCGTGCGAATGCGGTCGTCGAAGTCGGCGTCTGGCCAGGTTCGGGATATCGAGCCTGCCTCTTGGGCCGGCCTGCTGGCCCCGCCAAGGGCCGATAAAATTGGGGCGCGGTTGGGTTACAACCGCCGGCGTTCGAACCAGACAAAAAGGCCGAGATAGAGGATGGCGAGGCCGAGGGCGCACCACCAAGGGTTAATCCCCAGGAGATCGGGCAATCCGATCTTTCCGAAATCCTTCCAGGCCAGCACGGTTTTCCTGAGCCAGGGATAGGCCTCCGCAAAGAGGGCGGCCCCCGCGAGCATTCCTGCGATCGCAAACAGGGCATGCCAGCGGCCTTCGCCGACGGCGCCGACGGAGGTTCCGGGGCAGTAGCCGGCGACGGCCCAACCCACGCCAAACAGAGCTCCTCCAATCACTACGGCGCCCAGGTTGAACGGTTTATGGCTCAGGGCGATCCATCCGGCCTGTTGAAGAATCAGAAGGCCGAACATGCCGACCAGGATGGAGGAGAGCATGAATTTGATGATTGTGAAGTCCTGAAGGCGGAGCGCTCCGAGTTGTTTCTCGAAGCGTAGCACGCGCCCCTTCTGGAGGAGGAATCCGAAGATTACGCCGGTGACAAGGCCAAGGATCAATGGGTTCACGACGGTTTCCCTCCATAGAGCCAGTGAGCCGTGAGGACACCAACGCTGAAGAAGAGCGCCAGCGCAACGAACCCGCTGACGGACATCTGCATCAGACCGCTGAGCCCATGGCCGCTTGGGCATCCATCGGCCAGCCGGGCGCCGAACATGGCGACGAGCCCGCCGACGAAGGCGCCCAGTGCTCGAACTACCGGTGAAGGGCCGAATCGTTCCTTCCAGATGGGGGGGACGGCTTCCCAGCTGAAAGAACCGTCCAATCGAGAGGCCAGCGAGGCGCCGAGCAGAATACCGAGGACCAGCATGAACTGCCAGTCCACACGGACCTTTTCCTTGGCCATGTACTCATTTTTCTCCACGTGCGAAGGAACGACGGCTTTCTCGATCAATCCGGCGGCCCGGACAAATGTTGTGGAGGCGCCGAGAAAGTTCGTTTTGCCCATGACCTTTGTGGTCGCGGCCGCCGAGAGAGCGGCCAAGAGCCCCACCAGTGCACCGGCCAGATAAGGGGACCACCCGTTCGAGCCACCGGAGGTGGACATAGATTTACCCTCCTAATGTTGCAGGCCTTATTGCGGTCAGCGACCGTGACGGGCTTCGAGCAGGGTGAGATCTTCCTTCAGCGCCTGAAGGTCTTCTTCGTGCTCGACCTCATCGCTCAGGATTTGAACAACGAGATTATAGGTGACGGGATCGGCTGTTTGGGTCTTTTCCAGCAGCTTTTTGTAAGTGACAATGGCGCACTGTTCCCCCTTGATGTTCTGATCGAGGAGGGGATGGACATCAGGGTCGGAGGGGGCCTCGTATCCGCAGTTCGTCTTTTTGATCCATTCCTGGGGGGAGAGAAGGGGCAGACCGCCGAGCTGAATGATGCGAAGGGAGAGCATGTCGGCGTGGCGGAGCTCATCGGCGGCATGTTGCGTCAGTTCCGCAATGACGGCGTCCTTCATGGGCCCCTTCGCGATTTTCGAACCCAGCCAGTACTGGTAATAGGCCAGCCATTCATCCGCAAAGGCGCTGTTGAGGAGCTTGAGGAGATCCTCCAAATTCATTCCCACGATTTCCCGGCCTTTCGTTCCCATGGCATTCTCCTTTGGTTTTTTTCGTTCTTTATCCTATCGCGACGTTGGAACGGGAATCAAGCGTCAATTAGCGGTAGGCGTCGAAAAGCCTAGCGATCTGTTCTGGGGGAGGCGGTTCGGCTTTCCAGAGACCGTTGGCTACGGCGGGGAAATGCGCTTCGTAGGGCGGGCGGTTGGTTTTCCAGAGGACGCCGAGGGGGAGGCGATCGTCCTCGCGAAAAGCCATTTTCATGGCGGCCGCCCAGTCGGTTGGATCATAGGACTCATCCAGCGCGAAGCTATGTTCCTTGTACCACTTGAAGGTATTGACTTTGTTGAACGAGACGCACGGCTGGAGGATTTCCACGAAGGCGAATCCGGGATGATCGAGCGCTTGCCGAATGAGGTGGGCCAACCCCGTGGGATCGCCGGAAAAACCGCGTGCGACAAAGTTGGCCCGCAGCGCAATGGCGATGCCCACAGGGTTAAACGGTGATGCGAAAACACCGTGCGGTTGCGCCTTGGTGACCATGCCTGGCCATGAGGTCGGGCTGGCCTGTCCCTTGGTCAACCCATACACCTGGTTGTCGTGGACGAGCAGGGTGATGCCGATGTTGCGTCGGATGGCCGCGAGAAAGTGGTTCCCGCCTTCTCCATATACGCAACCGTCGCCGCTCTCCACAATCACCGTCAGATCGGGATGGGCGAGTGCGATTCCGGTGGCCACCGGAAGGGCGCGGCCATGGAGCCCATTGAACACATGCGCGTTGAGGTAGTGGGGTGTTTTGGCCGCCTGACCGATTCCCGAGACAAGACAGATGCGATCGGGGGGAAGTTGGGCCTGGACCAGCGCCTGCTTCAGTGCCGTGAGAATGCCGAAGTTGCCGCAGCCGGGACACCAGGCCGTTTCGTATTGGCCAAAGGCCTCAAGGGTGAGGGGGGAATTGTCGTTACTCATGGGAAAGCGCTCGAAGGATTGTTTCGGGTGTGAACGGGAGGCCGTCGAATCGGTTGATGCGCCGGGGAAAATCCAGACCGGTTTCGCGTCGCAGGAGCCGCGCGAACTGGCCCGTGGCATTTCCCTCCACCACCACTGTTTCCGGAGCCGCGTTGAGTTTGGCGCGGAAGGTCTCGACGGGCAGGGGCCAGACCTGCGTAAAATGAAGGACGGCTGTGGGATGTCCGTTTTCTGTGAGCCGTTCGGCGGCCTCGCGGGCGGGACCGAGGGTGGAGCCCCAGCAGATCAGAAGGCGTTCCGGGTGTTCTGGCCCGATCCAGTCGGGAGGTCGGGCGACCGCCGCCAGTCCCTGTCCTTTAGCCAGACGTTTCTCGACCATGCGGCGTCGGATCTCCAGATCCTCCGTGATATGGCCGTCTTCCGTGTGCTCATCGCTGTCGGCCACCACGTAGGCGATGCTGGGTTGCGGAACGGCCCGGGGCGAGAGGCCGCCCGGGGCGAAGGCATAACGGCGGTAGGGGATCTGGGGCGGTGGCAGACGGGGCGGGAGGGACATCGGCGCAAGCGGTGGAGGGTCCACCGACCGGTAGGTGTCGGCCAGATACTGGTCCGTGAGGATAAAGATTGGACCCTGAAATTGCTCCGCCAATTCCATCGCGTGACGGGCGAGATCAAAGCACTGTTCCGGAGAGCCTGGGGTTAATATCGCGCGTGGAAATTCGCCGTGGCCGGCGTGCAGGACGAACTCCAAATCGCCCTGTTCGGTGCGGGTTGGCAGGCCTGTGGCCGGCGCCGGACGTTGGGCCACCACGATGACGATGGGGGTTTCCGTCATGGCGGCGAGGCTGACGCCTTCGACCATGAGGGCGAAGCCGCCACCGGAGGTGGCGACCAGGGATGGGGCGCCTGCGAAAGAGGCCCCGATGGCCATGTTGATGGCGGCGATTTCGTCTTCGGCCTGTTCGACGACGAGCCCCGCCTGGTCGGCGTGGCGGATAAGAGTCAGGGACACGGATGTGGCGGGGGTCATGGGATAGAAGGCAGCAAAGCGGAGACCCCCGGCGATCGCACCGAGGGCGAGGGCTTCATTGCCGTTGAGCATCAAACGGCGGGAAGGTGTTGGCGGAAGGGGCGGGCATCCCCGGATCGGAGAGGGTGTTTCGGAGGCCCATTGCGCGGCGGCCGTCAGAACCTTTACGTTCTCCTCGAGGGCCGCCTTTTTTCCGAGGAGATCCGTCAGGGTCTCCCGCAGAATGGCAATTGGAAGCCCGAGCCAGGTTCCGATTGCCCCGGCCATGGCGATGTTTTCGAAGAGGCGGGGGCCGAAATGGTCGGTGGGAATGGCGATTCTGCGGGGATGATCCAGGGCGAGGGAAGACGGGGAAAGCACTAGGCTATTCGCCATGAAAAACGGCTCTTGAGCGGGAACCGATTCGGCATCCAGTGCGACCAGCAGATCGCACCTTTCGCGGTCGGCATGGAGCGGGTCGAGGCCGTACCGGATCATGAACTCGTTATGGCCGCCGCGGATTCTGGAGAGATAGGACTGGACGGCGATGAGATGATAGCCGGCCCGGACCAACGTTTGGGCGAGTAACGTACCTAACGTTTGCAGGCCCTGGCCGGCCTCTCCTCCGAGAACGATGCGGAAATCGGATTGCGGCATGACCACTCCTCAAGATCAGAATTCTTACGATATCTGAAATCGGCGCGCTTGGCAAGCCATCCATCCGTCCATGCGTCGTGCCGTTACCCTAATCTTTAGCGAGCGGAAGGATTTTGCCGTTTTGGGTAAAAAAAGCGTGAAAGCGGAGCGGGGGATGTACCGTGCCTGGCGGACAACGGACCGTGGCGGCGGTGTTGGAGCGATTCGGGTGAAGAAGCGCGTGAACGCCGAGCGAGCGCTGGATCCGCGGACGGCCAAGGGCAAGGGGTACGATAGTAGCAGACCGCTCCACCGCGCGCGGTGCTGTCGTAACGAAGCGATAGCCATAGGTGTCCCTTAAAGACCTCCGTCGGTGGGGTGTTCGTCCTCTCCCGCCACTTCCCCAGGCCCAAATCTCCCTTCGCTGAAGATTAGGGATGGAAGATACCGGCATCAGGAGCCGCAGGACGCTTCTGGGCGCGGTGGGTGCGAGTCTGGCCCTGGGCGTCGCGCCTTCAGGCGGAGGTGACGATTCGGGGGCGGGTCACCGAGGCGGAGCCGGAGGTCTACGTGCGCCTGTTCTGGACGTGGGGCGGGCAGGGGTTGGGGGGCGATCCCGTCGGCGGCGAGTGGACGGCGGTCCGGCCGACCCCTCCCGTGGCGGGAGCGACGACGGCCGACGAGGAGGATTCGCTTTTGGCGGTTCTGGCTGAGACGTCGCAAACCCTGCCTGTTTTGGTCGAACGCGGCGGCACCTATCACTATCACTGGTTGCGCATGGGGGTCTGGTCTCCGGAACTTTCGGCGAGCGCCTTCCGAAACAATCGCCTATACTTTCTGACGGTGTATGCCGAGGGGTGTCAGCCCCGCGATTATCGGAAGAAGGTGCCGCTTCGCCGCGCGGTTTTCGAGTTTGAAATTCGGGAGGATGGCTGACCGGTTAAAACGTTTCGGGAGGAGAGTCCTTCCGGGGCGGTTGGAACCATCATTTTTCCGTTGCGTGATCTGGAACAAGGCCGCACGACCCCACGTTTTCTGGAGCAGGCACGCGGCCTTTCCGATCTGATCCGATGGCGGCGGAGCTTCATGGAATCGCTCCACTGGGCCAACGATCCCCGGCCGCGGCGCTATGAGATTCTGACCGATTGCGGTGGCTATGGCACGCAGCGCGGTTATGGGGTTCGCACGAGCAGCAAGGCGGTTCTATACGACGAATTCGCTATTCTGCGTCACCTGGGCATCAACGGGTTGCGGGGACGGCCGTCCTTCTTTCTCGACGATCTTCTTGCCAAGCGGCCGGAGGTGTCGGGATTCGATCGTGTGACGCTGACGGGGGTTTACGGCTATCCCTTCGAACCGGCCCCGGTGGATCATCAGACGGGAAAGCTTCGTCCTTTGCCCTGGCCGGAAGGTGCTGGGTGTCCCTATCATCCGCGCTGTACGAACCGGGCGGCGGAGGCTCGAGCCCAATTCGAGGCCTTGCTGGCGAAAGCCCGCGAGCAGCCCTTCGAGACCTGGTGGTGCCTGACGGTGGACGAAATCGGGTCGGCTTTCGGTCGGACCGGCGAAGGCAAGGCCCACATGGGGGTTTGTCCCTTCGGGATCTGATCCGCTTTTCCGATGTTCGGCTTCGCCTGCCGCCCGGGCCGTGGACCGGGGCGATGTCCGTGTGGCAGCGCCGTTCACTTCCGGTACACACGGAGGGCGGTACGGCGGTAATCCCTCTGGGGCTTCTGGAAGAGGGCGATGTGGTCTTGCTCGAGACGAAAGGGAGTCAACCGTGACGGAGACCGAAACGGCGATTGTGCGGCGGGTGGATGAAC